>ERZ827088.999-NODE-999-length-37544-cov-15.526368_pt1 | contig 37544 bp, 26 predicted proteins | sample MGYA00519922_ERZ827088 | MGnify/ENA primary metagenome ERZ827088 (study PRJEB31778, sample SAMEA3449254) | human gut metagenome | biome: human gut; feature: human-associated habitat; material: faeces | place: United Kingdom | collected 2010/2012 ...
GTGTGAAATCTTTCCTTATAAGAACATTTCTGGGGCTTTGCGGGCACTGAAATTCTTATATAAGTATTCCGCGAAAGGATTCGGGAAAGTTCTAGCCTCTTCCGGACACTCTTTCACACAGGCACAACACTTAATACAACGTGTCGGATCACTATACATCTCATCATTAACAATTGAAATAGCACTTACTGGACAAACACCTATACAGTGTCCACATAAATTACAACGAGATGCATCTACCAACGGAGCAGCAGGTGCCGACGGCTTCTTTTCTTTATAAGGTCGGTTGCCTCTTATCTGCAAAGAAGACAGAGATTCCAACGAAGAACAAGCCTCCAACTTTTCCAATGCATGCTGACCGAAGAGGAAGGCTTCGTCATGATCTTTCTGATCCGGGCGACCCGATGCTACCGGATATTGAGATGTACTGAATGAATGTTCACCCACAAAAGCAGCGGCAGCCAACAATGTAAAACCTTGCTGCATCAACAAATCCGACAACTCCAACAACGCATCTTCATAATCCCTGTTTCCGTAAACAACGACAGGAACAACCGGAGAATCTTTTCCCACAAACTTTTTCAAACGTTCTATTGCTGTATCGGCAACACGCCCGCCATACACAGGCACTGCAACAACTGTCAATTCACGTTCTACCACTTCCTCAGAGTCCGGCATTTCATACGTCAAATCTGATTCTGAAAAAGATACCGCTCCCATTCCTTCCACAATAGCATGAGCTATTTTAGCGGAAGTATGCGTGGGAGAAAAATAAATGACATGTACATGTTTATAATTCATTTCTTTAACGCTCCTTCTATTTGATTCATCAACTCTGCAAATTCTTGATCTGTATATCCTTTGCTGGTATAAATCACTTTTCCGTCTTTTCCGATCAGATAACTGCGCGGAATCAGATTTTTGGCAAAAGCATTAAAGATAGCCCGATTCTTATCCGGATACAGCGGGAAAGAAAACCCTTTCTTCTCGTTATATTTCTTCAAGTCGGCATCCGTGTGTTCCCGCCCGATCACCAGCATCACAAAATCTTTATTGTCTTTATATTTCGGCCAAAGCTGATCCTTTACTGCTGCCAATTCCTTCTGACAAGGCGGACACCAGGTAGCAAACAGATTCACCAAGATAACTTTCCCTTTGAAAGAAGAGGAAGCCACTTGTGTCCCGTTGTCATGTACGATTGTGAAAGCAGGCATTGAATCACCCACTTTGACAATATCGTTTGAATCATTCTGGGCCCAAGCAACACAGGCCAGCAAAAGAGCCATCGAAATAAATAAGAATTTCTTCATAGATGAACTATTCATTTTAATACACCTTCTTCCTATCTTTACTGATTGTGCTTCTGGGCCAGTTCATATCCAGCCTTCAGGGCTTTCAGGTTCATGGCAACGATTTCTTCTCCCTTACGGGCAAAGATACTGCGAACCCCTTCTTCAATCTTTTCATATTCGATTCCCAAGAAAGGAGTTGCCGCTCCCAACATCACAATATTGGCAGCCCGAACCGAACCGGCTTCTTTAGCAATAGCCTCTACATCCAAAACTACTTTATGCGGCAGTTTATCCAATTCGGCATTTACCTTCTCCATTTCCGGATAATTCGGAATATTGATAAACGGTTGAGAATTGGTAACCAACCAACCCCCTTTACTCAGATAAGGCAGATAACGCAGACTTTCCATCGGTTCGAGAGAAATAATCAGATCGGCATGTCCCAACGGGATCAAATCCGAAGCAATCGGCTGATCAGACAAGCGCAGGTTTGACTGCACGTCACCTCCACGCTGGCTCATCCCGTGTACTTCCGCCTGCTTCATATACAAACCTTCCTTCAAAGCAGCTTCACCGATAGCGGCGGCAATTGAAAGAATACCTTGTCCGCCTACTCCTGACAATATAATATCTGTTTTCATTTCTTATTTGCTTTTTTCTTTCTGGTTAATGTTTGAATACACTCTCGACGCGGAATCAATACGGAAACACCCTTATATTCAATTTCCTCACGGATAATGGCTTTCATTTCCTCATAATTCTTCTTCAACGGAATCATGACCCGAATATGAGCCGGATCAACACCGATACCTGCACAAATAGATTCCAAGCGACCTGTTCCGGCAGAGTCTTGTCCGCCTGTCATGGCCGTCGTCTCATTGTCGGATATTACAATCGTAATATTCGTATTCTCATTGACACAATCCAGCAAACCAGTCATACCCGAATGCGTGAAAGTAGAATCACCGATCACGGAAACAGCCGGGAAAACACCCGCATCCGAAGCACCTTTTGCCATGGTGATTGAAGCCCCCATATCAATACAAGAGTCAATTGCCCGGAATGGAGGCAAAGCGCCCAAGGTATAACAACCGATATCACCAAAGACTTTAGCCGTCGGATATTCTGCCAGTACTTCATTCAAGGCCTGATACATATCCCGGTGGCCACAACCCTGGCAAAGAGCAGGCGGACGTTGTTCTACGACTTCCGGTTTTGCATAATACTCGGTGATCTCCAGACCCAAAGCAACACCTACGGCATCCGGAGTCAATTCGCCATCACGCTGCAAGGTTCCATCCAAACGACCATGCACCTTCAAACCTTTACTCAGCAAGCCTTTCAACTGCTGTTCTACAACCGGATAACCTTCTTCCAATACCAGAATCTCATCGCAAGCGTCAACCAAACGTTCCAGTTTCTCCTGAGGAACCGGATACTGCGTAATCTTCAATACCGGATGCTTGAATCCATTCGGACAGTTTTCGGAAAGATAATTATAAGCAATACCAGTTGTAATAATACCTAAAGACTTATCCGGTCCGTCGAAATATACATTATAGGGAGAATTTTCTGATTCCTGCATGAATATTTCCTGAGCCGCAATCAGTTTCTTATACCGCTGACGAGCCAAAGCCGGCAACAAGATAAAACGCTGACGACCGTCTTCCGGACAATGCATTGGCAATTGTTCTTTCATCGGTTGCGTTTCCACACCAGCACGCGAATGCGCCATACGTGTTGTTACACGCAACAAAATCGGATATCCTAATTTTTCTGATAGTTCGAAACCATGATAAACCATATCATATGCTTCCTGCTGACTGGAAGGTTCCAGCATCGGAATCATGGCAAAATTGCCATACATACGGTTATCCTGTTCATTCTGTGAAGAGTGCATCGAAGGATCGTCGGCAGTCAGAATAATCATACCTCCATTGATTCCACTCATAGCTGCATTCATAAAGCAATCGGCAGCAACATTCAGTCCGACATGCTTCATACAGCACAACGAACGCTTTCCGGCATAACTCATACCCAGCGCAGCTTCCATGGCTGTCTTTTCGTTAGCACTCCAGTTACAATGAATCTTCCGTTCACGAGCCACCGGAGAATTCTGGATATATTCAGTTACTTCAGTAGAAGGCGTTCCCGGATAGGCATATACACCCGAAAGACCAGCATCAATAGCCGCCTGGGCAATTGCCTCATCCCCTAAAAAAAGATGTTTTCCCATGTTATTATGATATTAATGTCTTGTTTCAAACGTCAAAGATACGTTTTTTGTTATATATTGAAAGCTATTCATCAGAAAATCTTTCTTCTGTTAAGTTCCGAACGGTATCTCGCAGCATTTCTATTGTGTTCAGCCAAAGTTACCGCAAAATTATGACGACCGGAAAAGTCCTCCTTCGCACACATATATAAATAACGGTGTTTCGTATAATTCAAGACTGCATCCAAGGCCTGAATCGAAGGAATCCGGATCGGTCCGGGAGGCAGACCTGCATATTTATACGTATTATATGGAGAATCGACCTCCAGATGTTTATCCAATATGCGACGAAGAGAAAAATCACCTACGGCAAACTTCACGGTCGGATCAGCCTGCAAAGGAATACCTGCTTTCAGACGATTCAGATACAATCCGGCAATCACCGGATATTCATCTACAGCAGCCGATTCTTCTTCTACGATTGACGCCAATACCGAAACCTCAACCGGACTTAATCCGGCAGCCTGAGCTTTCTCTTGTCGGGAAGCATTCCAAAATGCTTTATATTCCCGTTTCATCCGGGCCATAAACCGCTCGGGCGATACATTCCAATACACTTCATAGGTATTAGGTATAAACATGGCGACTATGGTTTGCCGATTAAATCCCATAGAAGCACACCAAGCAGAATCATTCATCAGACGAAGCAATGTATCACCTTTCAACATCAGCTCTTCATCCATTCTTTTTGCCAGTTCTTCCCGCGAACGCACACCAATAAACGTAAGCCGGATGGCCTCCTGATGTCCGCTTCGCAAACGCCGAACCAAATCCAGATTACTCATCTTCGGATCTACCCGATACCGCCCTGTCTTCAGATGCCCCTCATAATTCATCCAGGAAGCCAACTGACGGAAACTTCCGATATGCAAACAAGCAGCCGAATCTTCCAGTTCCTGACATAACTGATCCCAATCTTTTTGTTCGTCAATATAAACATACACGGGTTTCTCGGAAAAGAAATTAGGAGCCCATACGATCCGATAAATCCAAAGGCCACAACAAAATAGAATCAGGAATACCGCAATACTACAGATCCAAACCCAATGATGAAAGGAAAAGCGTTTATTCATATATATTTAATGAATTGATTTTCAGATTCAGCCACAAAATTAGTATCTTTTTTCCGAAAAAACACGCCAAAAGTATTGTTTATTAAAAAATAAGATTTACCTTTGCAACGCAATTCCAAAACAATTGCAGCAGTCATAAAAAACTTGGAAGTTTGGGTGAGTGGCTGAAACCAACAGTTTGCTAAACTGTCGTACGGGTAACCGTACCGGGGGTTCGAATCCCCCAGCTTCCGCAACGACCTAAGAAATTAGGAGGAAAGAAATAGACAAGTCCCGTAAAATCAATGCTTTACGGGACTTTTTTTATTTATCCGACGGACAATCGAAAGACACTAAAATGTATGACTAGTCCTTAATAACTGTAACGGTTATTTAGAACTAGTCATTATTACAAAATGCTATTTAGAATTTGATCATCTATAACAATTATAACTTTAATATGCTTTTTTGTAACATGAGAAATAAATCTGCGAATCGTGAAATACAAGTGACATAGTTACAAACTTTCATAAATGGATTTATCTAAAATTTGAACAGCCTCCTCAAGTTCTTCTTTCGTGATGATTAATGGAGGCGATAACTGAAGAATATAGCCTTTGGAAACTTTAAAGCTAAGTCCATTGCGAAGGCAAGCATAAAGAATACGATCAACTAAATTCACATCTGGCACATCCGTTCCAAGAGAAAGAATTTCTATAGCCCAAAGCAAGCCTAAGCCTCGAATTTCATGAATACACGAATATTTATCTTTTAGTTTAGTAAGCAAAGATTGAAAGTATTCGCCTTTTTCACGAACTTGCTCCAAAAGGTTAAAATCACGAATATAGTCCAAAACACCTAACGTAGCAGCACAACCCAACGGACTTTTCTCATGTGTGTAATGCCCTAAGGAAACTTGAGCTGCTACATTATATTTCTCACGTGTTACGAGAGCTGCCATGGGAAAAAGACCACCCCCCAAACCTTTACCAAGACAAAGAATATCCGGTTCGATATCATAATGTTCAAAGGTAAACATTCGCCCTGTACGACCAAAAGCAGTCGGAATTTCATCTAAAATCAACAAAACTCCATATTTATCACAAATTTCCCGTACCCGACTCCAATAAGCTTTTGGAGGAATCTGTACATCTGTGTTCCGAATGGTTTCAACAATGAAAGCACCCACATCACCGTTTTTTTGTAACACATATTCCAAATAATCAGCATAAAGCAACGGATTCTTATCGATAAAGACTCCTTTAGATTCATACGGTGGGATATGTTCAACACCTGGTAACAAAGCTCCCATACCCTGCTGAAATTGAGCTTCTCCGCCTACCGAAATAGCGTCCAACGAGGCTCCATGAAACGCATCCCAAGTAGAAATTATTTTAAACTTTCCTGTTACATAACGTGCTAATTTCAAAGCAGCACCAACAGCCAAAGTCCCCCCTGGCATAAAAAGTACCCTATTTAAATCATTAGGTAACAATTCTGTCAATCGAAACGCACATTCTACCGCCACAGCATTCGTATATCGCCGAGGGCAAAAAGGTAAACGATCCATCTGTTCCTTTACTCGATTCACAATATATGGATTACCATATCCCAATTGATGTACATTATTCCCATGAAAATCCATATACTTCCGTCCACTCTCAGCATATAGATAAATTCCTTTGGCTCTATCTAATGCATCCAAACACGGCGTAGAAAGTGCCTGATGTAAGAAGTAGGAACTATCAGCCGATACAGTTTTCCTTGCTGCAGTTAAAGAGATCTCATGATCCCAAACTTTCCGTTCCGAAGAGAAGTTCACATCCCCTTCGCAACGGAAAGTATTTTCTTGTTCTTGATTCATCTTCATCAAATAGACAATTTATCAGCCGGAATAATTTGTTTCGGAGTGTTCGGCCCTTTATAAAAAGCATCCAACCAGTAACCACCCAAGACGTTCACCAAAACCACTTTGATACGATGCTTACCGACCGATAATTGGATACGGCCTTCTTTTTCCACTACACCATGATTTCCGTCATTATTAACCGTTTCTTTACCATCCACATATAAAATGCTACCATCATCTGACTGTAAATAGAATGAATATTCCCCTTCTGTATCTATTTGAAGATCAGATTCAAATGTAAGAGCAAAATTGTTGGAAGTCTTTTTTTCGATAGCTTCCACCCGAGATTGGTCAATGTGAAATTCTTTGGAAGTCCATTGTTCTACCGGTTTTTCATTCGCTAACATCGGAACCAACTCCCAATCTTTACCTGCATAGAAACTAACTTTTACTCCATCGGTCGGATTATTCTTCAAAATCCGGAAATAAGCGTCTGACACAATACTCTCACCTCCTTCATAATAAGATTTAGCACGAACTACAGTGGTCTTATCAATCGAAAATGGACCTGTATATTCGATCGACTCCTTTGTTGGGGTCGATCCATCTGTCGTATAATAAATCTTAGCATCAGGGATTGAACTAGTAATATTTACCTGTACAACTTGGTCGATAAATAAACCACCAGCCTGTTCCATACCCTTACGACCACCATTAATTTTAATGTCGTTACTCAAATGAATAATCGGTAGCGGATTAACTGGAGTTTTCTCACCCTCAAAAGCACAACGGATTGCTTTACCCCGCCACGCATATAATTCGTCCAAACCTAAAGCATAAGTAATCGTCGGAGCCACATCATACATATAAACTTCCACCGGAATCATAAAATTCTTCTTGATACCTTTTCCACTCAATATAAACGGGACAGTCGATTCTTCAAGTGTTGTTCCTCCATGGCTATTACCGATTCCTCCATGATCAGCTACAATCATAATAGCTGTTTCATCAGCAATACCAGCTTCCTCTGTTGCCTGCATAATAACTCCTACTAACGAGTCTGCACGATGGATAGCGCCCAAATATTCTGGACTTAAATGGCCATAGGCATGACCATAATGATCCACATCATCCAATTGTGCAAAAATAAAATCAGGTTTGTCACTCTTGATGTATGTGGCAATGGCCTGAGCGGTTTCCACTTCAGTAGGGAATGTTTTATCCACATCTGCCACCCCTTTCTCAAATAATTCACCAAAACCATCCCACTGATAAAACATCCCAACTTTCAGATTGGGAGCTTGAGCTTTCACTACACTGACTACCGATGGAAACATACCATACTTAGTAATGGCGGCGGGAGCTAAACTGTAATTATCTGCTCGCCATTCATTCGAGCTATTTCCATGAATTTCCGTTCCAGCTCCCAATAACATAGAGCCCCAGTTTGGCGAACTAGATGATGGTTGCACGGTACGAACATGATCACAAAACGCGCCATTAGCAATCAGTTTATCTATATTAGGTGTAGAAGCCTGTTTCAATCCTTCTACACTCATAGCATCAATACCGATCACGTAGAAATGTTTTATTCCCGTTTGTTTCTTTTGATTTTCAACACAACTACTGAACAATAAACTTGCACAGCAGGCCAAAAAAAATATTTTCTTCATTTTCTATAAGTTTTTGAAATGGATTATTTATTCCACCACACACGAGTTGTCAAATTATCAGTGCCTTGACGTTCCACAGCATCTTTGTAATTCTCATTATTGTAAGTCTGTTCAAACATCGGATAAGGTACCCGTCGTGGCCATTCCTTGATACTACTGTTACTATGGAATCCTTTTGGTGGGTTAACAGATATCTCTGTTGGAACACCAGTACGTCGCCATTCACTCCAACCTTCAAAACCACAGAAATATAAAGCTAACCACTTTTGCAAATAAATCTTATTTAGTTTTTCCTCTTTAGAACCTGTATAACTTACAGAAGCTTGCTCATAATAACTAGATGAAGGCAATACATCACTAGCTACCGGATAAGTAAAATTAGAAGGGATACGACTCGCCCAATATTCGAAACTAGCCTGAATACCATTATGATAATAGACACCAGCCTCTCCTACAGAAATTAATCCGCGTTCTTTTGCCTCCGCTAAATGAAGCTGTACTTCTGCGTAGGTCAACAGAATAGCTTGAGGGGCAGTAGGTGATGCCAAAACTGGATCCAAAGTACGATTCAAAAATAGATTACTTTTCGTTGAATTAAATGTACTTCCCCCATTGAATTTCTGTTCGTCACCTTGTGTCAAACAATTCGGAACACCCGCAAACTCTCGCTTACCTTCAGCTACGCTAGCTCGAGTAGGAGAAGCATAAATATGAATGCGGTTATCATTCAATTCCTTTAGATTTGTAGCTAATGTGGTAGTCATAAACCATGATTCATTAAAACTAGCTGGAGTATCAGTGTAAGAAGGAGCCTGGTTACCCTCTTCATCCAAAAATGTAAAGACCGCATTGTCATCATTACTTTCCATCAACGGATACTTTTCTGGATGATTTACAATTTCTTCCAGACAACCCTTCACATCCACTTTCACGCCTGTAGTATTCGAAATACGCAATAACATTCGCAGACGCAAAGAGTTGGCAAACTTTTGCCACTTTACCACATCTCCAGCATAGATTAAATCCTTAGAGATAGTTTCACCGGTTTCTTCCGCCAATAAATCATTAGCTTGTTTCAATTTGTCCAAAATATCATAATAGATTTCCTCCTGCGTATCATATTTCGGATAAGATATGCCATCTGTCTTCCCTTTCAAAGCTTCACTATACGGAAAATCCCCGTAAATATCTGTCATCACCTGGAACATCCATGACTTTAGAATATAAGCAATACCCAATAAATGTTTTTCGTCTTTTTCCTCCGCCTGATTGATAACATTCTGTACATCTCTCAGAGCAGTGAAGAAATAACGTTCAGTATCTGTCGGATCAAAAGCACTAGCAAACATACTAACAAACGTATCTTCCTGATAATCACCCAATATATTTGCACGATTAGCTGATGTATCAAAATATTGTCGAGCTGTTGTATTCATAATCGACGGAAGTAAAAGTTCCGTCTGATCAATATGATCTGGATTATTTGGATTCGTATTCATTTCCTCAAAATCTGAAGTACAAGCAGTTAACATCCATAATCCGACAAACGATAATATCTTATAAGTATTCATTTCACTTCATTTATTTTCATTAGAAACTAACATTGATTTGAAATCCTAAACTCTTTGAACTGGGAACACTTAAGTCTTCAAAACCCTGTACTAAACCATTTCCGGTGTTTGCCATAGCAGCTTCCGGATCCAAATGTTGATTCTTCGTCCATAAGCAGAGATTTTGTCCAACAAAATAGAAACTCAAAGATTTAAGTTTGATCTTATTCGCCCATTTCTGTGGAACAGTATAACCGAATTTCAATTCTCTTAACTTCACGAAGGAAGCATCCACCGTTTGAGCTTCCGAATTGTGATCGTAATAGTCCTTATGAAAACTACGAGCATCTGTTCCGTACACACCTTCACTATATGTTCCATCGTGAATTGTTAAATTTGGCACGTAACTACCATCTTCCAACTGAGCCGCACCATCCAAATAATACGGGTCATCATATTCTGTACCAGGTTCACGAGCCCCACGTCCAATTTCCGTTTCTTTCAATTGTCCTGCACCGATACCCTTGTTGATGGTACGAGAAACAAATACTCCGCCATGACGAATATCAAAGAGAGTTCCCAATTCAAACCCTTTAAACGAGAAATTACTTCCAACCCCCATGGTCCAGTCAGGATTGACATTTCCCAAAAGAACCGGATCTGTAGTCTTAACGGGTAAACCATTCGAACCAATAATAATTTGACCTTTCATTGGGCCTTCTTTTACCCTCTCAAAACCAGGGCCATAAAGTTGTCCCATTCGTTCACCTATTTTTGCTATCATCTTCGCATCTTCTCCTGGAGCAGAGATAATTAACTCATCCACACCATCCACCAAATCCAGTACTTTACCTCGATTTCGCGCAAAGTTCATAGAAATTCTCCACGTAAAACCATTCTCCAAAATAACCGGAGTTGCATTCAAAACTAATTCTATTCCAGTATTACGAATCTTCCCGGCATTAATCATCCTACTGTTGTAACCACTAGTCGGTGTACTTTGTAAGTTTAAAATCTGATCTTTTGAATCCGACTGATACCAACTAAAGTCAGCCCGTAAACGATCTTTGAATAAAGAAAACTCCAAACCAGTCTCAAATGTTGAAGTACGTTCAGGTTTTAAAGCTTTATTCTTTAAGGCACTTTCTTCGGAAATTAAAGCATTCGATCCAAAGAAACCTCCAGTTCCATATACCGTTCGCAGATTATATGGATCCGTATCATTACCGACCTGTGCATAACCACCACGTATTTTCAGATAATTGATATATTCAGGTAATGTAAAGATTTCATTCAGCAAAATACTGGTTGTCACCGATGGATAAAAATACGAGTTGTTATTGGATGGCAATGTACTAGACCAATCATTTCGTCCTGTCAAATCGAGATATACCATATTATTATAACTCAATTGTAAGCTAGCATAAACACTGTTCGTCTGTTTTTCATATCCATAAGACTGTACATCTGGTTTTTCTACGGAATTAGACAACGAATATAATCCAGGAACAATCAACGACTTCGCTGTATTAATAGAGGTTTTACTCATCCGATACATCAAGCTAGAACCCAAATTAGCCATCAGATAGAAGGAATGAGGAAGATTTACATCATAACTCAATAATGCATCGAAGTTATTCTCTTGAAAACGGATATTTGTCTCTTCATAAAATCCCTGCGGATTATTAGCCGAACTGTAAGCCATTTGCCGAGGACGAAAATCATTATAAAAATCTGTTCCTCCACGCATGGAAAGTTTTAAATGATCCGTAAACGCCAAGTCTAACTTCAGATTGCCATAGAATTTGTCTTTATCCTGACCTGACGTATTTTCGTATTGGAAGAAATACGGATTGTTATGATTCTCTCCATAGTTACCTTGGAACTGACGAATACCTTCCATACCCGGTTGCCAATAGTCTCGATAACTATTAATATCATGATTTTGTGGCAACCATATAAAAAAGTACATCGGTGTTTCACGGCCGTAACCTAAATAAGGACGATTGTTACTTTTCGTTTTCACATAGCTTGCTGACGAATGTACCTCCAAGTATTTATTGATTTTATACGAACCGTTTAAAGAGAAAGTATGTCGCTTGATATTATTGTTGGGAACCAAGCCGTCTTGATCAAAATGTGTGTAGGAGACACGATAAGATCCGTTATCATTCGAATTGCTAATGGCTACATTATTAGAAAATGTATGTCCTGAATTAAAAAAATCCTTCATATTGTCTGGATGTGCCACCCAAGGCGTCGCAATCGGATTTCCTCGATCAGTAAGATAAACGTCACCAGCTCGATAACCGTTGTCTGTGGGAGAATCAAACTGGACACGAGGTTTTCCGTCGAAACGAGGTCCCCAACTCTCATCAAATGAATCATTCACACCATCAGGATATAACCCATTATTAGAATAACCGAAATTTCCACCCTCGTAAATACCATCTTTACCCTGCCCAAATAACGTCTGCATCTTCGGAAGAATCAGAGGAGTTTCTTTTGTGAACGATCCGCTATAAGATATACCCAAACCTTTCTGATTTTTCCCTGACTTCGTTGTAATTAGAATCACGCCATTGGCTGCTCTTGAGCCATACAAAGCAGAAGCCGCAGGTCCTTTCAACACACTAATATTTTCTACGTCACTTGGATTAAATTCGGCAGCGCTGTTTCCAAAATCGGCTGTCGAATGGTTTTGTACGGCATCATTTCCTACCGGAATACCATCTATCACATACAACGGCTGATTCGCCTGATAATTTAAAGAGGATTCTCCACGAATTACCACACGAGCAGATCCTCCGGCCACCGGATTGGAATTAATAGATACACCTGCCACTTTTCCGGCCAACGAAGAAGAAAAATTAGAGTTCAGCGTACTCAAATTATCTCCTTTTAGGTCTTGTACCGAATATCCTAAGGCTTTTTTCTCACGAGAAATACCCAGTGCCGTCACCACTACTTCATTCAAGGAATACGAATCCTCCTTCAGTACCACTTGTAGTGAAGTTTGTCCTTTAACAGATACTTCCTTCGTCTCAAAACCGATATAAGAGATCAACAAGGTCGAATTATCAGCTACATCTAGCATAAAATTTCCGTCAATATCCGTGACTACGCCTTGTGTCGATCCCTTTACTATTACATTCGCTCCGATCACTGGTATCCCTTGCGTATCAAGTACCTGACCTTTAATCGACATCACCTTCGGTTTATTTTCTTCTAACGGCCCCATCACATAGGCTCTTGTTAGCGACTTATGTCCGGAAACAGCTTGAGAAACCATTACTCCTTCCGCCTGAACTGTTGCAAACAGACTCAAGGACATAGCCGTGGACAATAAACAGCGACTGTTGTTTCTGTTTCTTCTTTTTCGATTCATTTCAATTCTACTTATTTTATTACTCTCTTATTTTATTACTCTCTTCCAAGTATTGCGTTCCATTGGTGTTTAAAATGGATCGCATCTATTAGATAATCGGATCGAAATGGATGATTTTCTCATTCAAGTGGATGAAGATCCAGTTACAAATACACGACATCCAAGTTACAAGTCACATAAAATGCTCTTACTGTTTCAATTCCTCAAGTTTTGATCTTTGTCTTCTACTCATCTATTCAACATTTCACTCCACATCAAACATAATTGGGATTTTTTCTCTCTGAAAAATTGTCACAAGAATGAAGTCCGCATGTCACATTACTGTAAAAAGTCCCCCGTACTTTTATCCAATAATTTGAAATTCATGGAAACAAATGACAAGAATCTCTTGGAACACATTGCACTGAAAGATCAATGTGCCTTCAACATCTTTTATAAACGATATGCCCCATTATTGCAGGAATGGGCCTATAGACGGACAAATGACTGGGAAATTACACATGAAATATCACAAGTCTTTTGGGAAAATGTTTGGCTCTCACCTCAATCCATCAAAACGGATGAGCAAGGTTGTGCAAAGAATTTTATCTTACACTTTTACACGTTCCGAATCCTTGATTATTTGAAAGGGAAACAAAATGATCGGCTAGTTCAACTAGATGATGAGCTTTTACTCTTGGATAATCAGGAGGATTTAACCTATTCACATATTGTAGAAGATTTGGAAGCGAAAGAAATCTATCAAATGATGAGACGAATTCTAGCAGAACAACCCGAAATTACTCGAAGAATATTCCACCTACGCTGGGATCTTAATTATTCTGCCACCGAGACAGCCCGTATTCTACAACTCAAAGATAAAGAAATCTACAACCGCTATCACAGACTCCTTCTCCTACTACGAAATAAGATTAACTTAGTTTATTTGGAAACGAACTCTGCCCAAGCCAAACCTTTATAATAGGTATTCCAATCGGTATATTTTGTATTGTTCTGAAAAGGGAAGTAAGATGAAAGGCCGGAAAAAGAATGAATAGGGATATTGCCGCCCCAACCGCCATAATAAACCGAATAACAGGTAGGCGTACTGGCTTTATAAGGAACAGCTACATCAAGTGCTTGTTTCCAACGACTGTATTCTTCTTCGGTTGCCAACTGTTTGACCAAGTCTCCGAAGTCATAATAGGCCTGTTTATACACACCATTATACCGGCGATCCGGATCATATACTTGTACATCTGCCAAATCTGCTTCTGTCAATGAATAAATTTTATCGGAATGAGCCTGATAGATCGCCCGGGTTTCGTCGGCCAAAGCAGTCAGACCCGAAGTCTGTACTACCGAAATAGCCGCACCGGAAGTCCAATGATCGTTACTTCCACCTACACCTCCGGCATAAAGATCGGCATACGAATTATAATACGTTTCAGCCATACCTACAACATTAGCCTGTGTATCGGCAAACAAAGGATTCAATACCAGATCATAAGGAGAACCTGGACCGGGAGTTTCCAATGGACAAGCAACGATATAATTCGTATAATTCCTAAATTGATAAGCCACTTCTATACCTTGCATAAAGCAGGCATCAAAATAAATAAAGTCAAAACCGGATGCTTTTCCCAAAAACTCCGTGCCTTTTGCCACTACCTCTTCCAAGTCCAAGATATCCATTTGCGGGCCACTGCTGCCACCATCCTGACCAAACGAGCGAAGCGATTTCGAAACAGGCAACCAGCCATCGCCGTGCGACCAGAGAACCAGTCCGTAACTCTTCGCCGGATAAGCTGAAAAAGCCCACTGGAATACGTCCGTCATCCGTTCAACCGTTACCGATGAAGCATCCTGTTCCGGATACTCATAGACCAACGTTTCCTCTACCAAGCCGGTTCGAGCATTCTTTCCGATATGTATTAACTGCGGTACAGCCGTGTTTCCCTGTTTATCCTTATTCACATCCACATATACCAGCAAATGATTCTTTTCCGATACAGATTCCATACCTAAAAGCATCTCGTCATAGTCATCCAATGCAAAGGAAGACAATGAGTTTTCGGCCGCCAGATAGACCAAAATCGTTCGATTGGGCAAATCCTCTTCCGAGAATTCCGGTTCTGAATCCGAACATCCCAACCCTATAAAAGGAGTCAATAACAACAGGATTCGAAAAACAAGCTTCATTTTTATACAGATTTCCATTTCTAACATGACTTCGTGAGGAAATAATACCAGCAGCACAGCAGTTCCCCTCAAAGTCTTCAAAGATATTGAAATTCCAAACGATCCACAAACAGAATGAATGATTTATAAGTTTGTCATTATTCCCTGTTTCTAAAAAGAAAGAACAGATATCTATTTATCCGTTTTCTCTCACCTAAAGTTTGAATTCGGCCGAATTATTCTTTAATCCACGTCGCGGATTACTTAGTTCACGTCGTGGATTAAGTAGTTCACGCCGTGGATTACTTAGTTCACGCCGTAAACTAAAGAATTCATTGTTTGTTTCACATAAAAAGGAAAGAGGATTTATAATTTTCAGAACAGGAGAACACCTAAAAAATTGAACACAAAAAAACGGAGAGACCCGCAGATCTCTCCGTTCATTATTATATATACCACCTTAAAGAGGTCGAAGTTCGACAGTCAAACCCATAGCTGCAGCTATCTTATATAAAGTCGCAACAGAAGGGACTGTTAATCCTCGTTCTATTCTCGAAATATATCCTTTATCAGCACCAATACGCTTTGCTAATTCAGCTTGTGTCAAATGTGCATTCTTCCGAGCCTCCAGAAGTATCTGAGCATTATATTCTTCCCATGCTTTTTCCCTATTTTTTTCTCGTTCAGCAGAACCTTCTTTACCCAGACCTTCATCCAGCCAAGCGTCGATATCATACAGATCTTTACCGATTTCCTTTAGTTCCATAATATTCCTCTTTTAATCTTAAAGCCTTTTCTATCTCACGTTCAGGTATTCTTTGTGTCTTTTTTCTAAAAGCATTAAATAAAATAACTACTGCATTCCCATCATATATGAAAAAGATTCTAAACTCATTGTTCCCATAATTAATCCTGAATTCATATAATCCATCTCTAATGAACTTAATAAAATGCCTCGGTAACTTATCTTCTACTTTAAACAAGTCCAGAGCTCTTCTTATTTTATTAACTTCATTTGGAGAGAGTGTTTTAATGAAATCAGAGAAGTATTGTTTATATGCTATAATCTTTCTCATAGGACAAAAATAGGGAAAGTTGTACAATTATACAACTTTAAAGGGCATAAAAAAAGGAGAGACCCGCAGATCTCTCCGTTCCTTATAGCTGTATCTTGCGGAAAGACAGGGATTCGAACCCTGGATACAGCAGAGCCGTATAGCGGATTTCGAGTCCGCCCCGTTCGACCACTCCGGCATCTTTCCTTATGTTTGCCTTAAAACCGAGGCAAATATAGTCAAGAATAGCTATCATTGTACTTTTTTCGGTAAGTTTTTTCCGAATAAACCCACAATCGATTTGCCTTCAAACAGTTCTTTTATGATAAAAAAGCCGGGAAAAGCCCTTTGAAGGAGCAATTCATTCGGAAGAAATTTTAATCGTTAATATGAAGAAACATGAGTTATAAGAAAAAGACTATCCGCTTAGTTTAACCTCATTCTTTTCTTCAAAGGAGACTTTTCCCAGCTTTATTCTTTCAGTGATCCAATCGTTTTAGATCCGTCCGCCGCCCAAAGCCTGATACAAATTGATCACACTCTGGATTTCTTTAAACTGATTGGCTACTTGTGACAACTCGGCACTCAATAACGTTTGTTTTGCCGTCAATACTTCCAGATAAGTAGTCGTACCATGTTCCATCAACAATGTTGTACTTCGCAAAGCATTTTCCAAAGAGACAATCTGCTGTTCATAGTTACTACGTTTATTTCTACTCGTCTGATAAGAGGTCAAGGCATCATTAACCTCGCTACCGGCACTCAACAGTTTTTGCTGAAATGCCAGGGAAGCTTCTTCCTGCTACGCCTTGGCAATACGTTTCTGAGCAATCAATGTTCCTCTATTAAATAAAGGTTCCGTCAGCGAAGCTACAGCCGAAGCCAGGAACTTTCCTGGATTCGTAATAAGAGCTCCTGCAGAATTTGTCCATCCTGCACTTCCGCCGAGTGTAATCGATGGATAAAAGGCTGCGTTAGCCTGGTTCGTTACATAAAAAGCCTGCTCAAGCTGACGCTCAGCTTCCCGAACATCCGGACGGTTAGCCAAAAGCTGTATCGGCACACCCACCGAAAACTCTTCCGGAAATTCCTGATCAGCCAAACGCCCCCGATCAAAACTCTGCGGAGATTCAGCCAACAACAAAGCCAAACTGTTTTCTGCCTGATTAATCTGTTCCTTCAAATCAAGCACCGAGTTCTCAACTTCAAAATAAGTTGCTTTCATTTGCGAAACAGCACTCTCGTTGGCTAAGCCGGCATTCATCAACGCCTCGGTCGATTGTACGGTTTCTTTCCACGAAACAGCTGTTTTCTCCGAAATAGCCAACTGTTCATCCAGCATCAGTAAAGTATAATACGTATTGGCTATATTAGCAATCAAACTGGAATGAACAGCCTGCTGGTAATCTTCACTCTGTTCATAAGCCGCCTGAGCCTGTTTCTTGGCATTACGTAGTTTTCCAAAGATATCCAATTCCCAACTAGCCGAAACCGGAACCGTATAAGTCTTCGATGTTTCGCCGTCAAAACTACTTATTGTACCTTGCGGCGAGAAAGCCAACGAAGGCAAGAACGACAATTTAGCAGCCAATAAAGCAGCTTTTGCCTCTTCAACCCGGAGTTGTGCTGTCCGCAAATCCGTATTGTTCTGCAATCCTCTTTCGATCAAAGCCTGGAGTTGCGGGTCTTTAAATAATTCCCGCCACTCCAAATTACCCAAGCTCACTGTATCCTCTGCCAAGAACTCTTCTCCATACAAGTTTTCCGGCACCGATGTCTGTGGCTTATAGGTCGAATATATACCGCAACTACTCAACATGCAAGTAGCGCCTATCATGAAAATCCATTTATTCATACGTTTCATTCTTTCATTTACTTATTAGTATTCAACGCATCACGTTCTGCCTGAGTCTTTAGTTTTTCATACACAATCTGCATGTCTTCTTCTTCAGACAGCGGTTTACGCAACCTTTCCTGTAAATATTCAAAGAAAATAAAGAGAACAGGAACAACGAAAAGTATAGCCAACGTACCTATCGTAATACCACCCACAACACCCGTTGCCAATGAACTATTACCATTCGCTCCGGCACCAGTTGAGAACATCAAAGGTAACATACCAAATACCATTGTCAGAACGGTCATCAGAATCGGACGTAAACGAGCCTGAGCGGCAGAATAAGCAGCCGAAACAATTCCCATGCCTTTACGCCGGCGTTCAATGGCATATTCGGTAATCAAGATGGCCGTCTTTGCCAACAAACCAATCAACATAATCACACCTGTCTGCAAATAGATGTTGTTTTCCAGACCGGCAATCTTGGCAAACAAGAAACTACCCATCAAACCAAACGGAACGGATAAGATAACTGCCAACGGAACCCAGAAACTTTCATACAAACAAGCAAGAATCAGATAAATCAAGACAACGCAAAGAACATATACAAAGACCGTCTGTGCACCGCCACTTGAAGCCTCTTCACGAGCCATACCTCCATATTCATAACCATAGCCGGTAGGAAGCATCTGTTCCGCAACTTCCTTGATGGCCTGCTGAACTTCACCTGTTGAATATCCTTCTGCCGCATTCACATTGACTGTAATGGTATTATACAAGTTGAAACGTTTGGCTACTTCAGCACCTAATACATTCTTAATCGTAACGAACTGACTGATCGGAGCCATTTCATCTCCATTACGTACAAACATATTGTCCAAGGCATGTTTATCCAATCGGGTTTCAGGCGATGCCTGCAGCATGACACGATATACTTTACCAAACTTATTGAAGTTAGACACATACGAACCACCACAATAAGATCCTAAAGCATCCAATACCGTATTGGGAGAAATACCAGCACGCTTACATTTGGCAGCATCTACATCAACCGAAATCTGCGGGAAGTTCATGGCATACGAAGTATAAGCCATCGCTACTTCCGGCCGCTGGTTCAGCGCCCCCAAATATTGCATAGCCAATTGATAGAAAGTACCCATGTCGCCACCCGTCTTGTCCTCCAGATACAATTCGGTTGAGTTACCTGTACCGTAACCCGGAATCATAGCCGGCTGGAAGCAGAAGATCTGCGCTTCTTTAATCAAGGCAAACTGAGCATTCAACTGTTTCATCACAGCATCCACCGTGTGTTCTTTGCCTTCTCGTTCTTCCCAGTTCCTTAATCGGACAATCAACGTTGCATACGAAGTTCCTTGTCCGGAAATCAATCCATAACCAGCCGTTCTTGAGTAATGTTCTACCTCTGGTGTATTCCTTAGTATATTCTCTACTTTATCCAATACTTTATCTGTTTCTACCAACGTATTACCCGGCGACGTACTTACATTGACCATCATAACACCTTGGTCTTCCTGTGGGACCAATCCTGTTTTTGTAGTCGTCATCAGGTAAACCAATAAGACGATTACCACCGCAAATGAAGCCCAAGCCATCCACCGGTGATGGAACAAGAACATCAATCCTTTCTTATATTTACCTAACAGAGCATTATAAGAAGCATTATAAGCCGCACGAACCCGACCGTTGAAACTCTTGGCACCTTTTTCTCCATCCGAAGGTTTCATCATCATGGCACACAAGGCTGGACAAAGAGTCAATGCATTAATACAAGACAAACCAACAGCCACAGCCATTGTTACACCAAACTGCGTGTAGAAGACACCAGATGTTCCACCCATGAATGTAACAGGGATAAATACTGCCATAAACACACCCGTACAAGAAATAACCGCCATGGTTACATCGCTCATAGCATCTTTTGTCGCCAGATAAGAAGACTTATAGCCAACGTCAAACTTCGCCTGCACCGCTTCTACCACAATAATGGCATCATCCACAACCGTACCAATGGCCAACACCAAGGCAAACAATGTCAGGATATTGATACTGAAACCGGCAATTTGCAAGCAAGCGAATGTTCCGATCAAAGAAACGATAATCGAAATAGATGGTATCAACGTACTCTTGAAATCCTGCAAGAAGAAATAAACTACCAATACAACCAGGATAATGGCAATGACCAAAGTTTCCACTACATTATGAATAGAAGCAAACAAGAAATCGTTGACACTCATCATCTGGATAAATTCAGTTCCCGTCGGAAGTTCCTTAGACATATCATCCAACAACGCGGAGATTTCTTCATTAACCGCTGTTGCGTTGGCTCCAGCAACCTGGAATACCATAAAAATCACACCCGGAGCACCATCTACTTCACCATGATAACTATAAGAAAGACGTCCTAATTCAACTTCTGCTACATCCTTTAGACGTAAAACAGAACCATCTGACTGTGAACGGATTACAATATTCTCAAACTCTTCCGTACTTTTCAGACGTCCTTTATATTTCATCGTATATTGGAATACATGATCTGAATTTTCTCCCAATGAACCTGTTGGAGACTCAATGTTCTGTTCTCCTAACGCAGTTGTTACATCCGAAGGAACCAATCCATATTGAGCCATACGATCCGGCTTCATCCAAATACGCATACTATAGGTATCACCTAATTCCAAGACATCACCAACGCCCTGAATACGTTTAATCTGTGGAATAACATTTATATCCAGATAATTGGCCAAGAATGTTTCATCATAACGATTGTCCGGACTAACCAAGGCTCCAATCTGCAAGAAACTATTCTGACGTTTCGTCGTACTGACACCGATTTTTGTTACTTCAGAAGGTAATAAACCCTGAGCTTTGGAAACACGGTTCTGCACATTGACAGCCGCCATATCCGGGTCCGTTCCCTGTTTGAAGTAAACCAAGATTTCTGCCGAACCCGAGTTGGTTGCCGTTGATGTGATATAAATCATATTTTCCACACCGTTGATACTTTCTTCCAACGGCATAATCACACTGTTCATAACGGCTTCCGCGTTGGCTCCTGTATAAGTTGCCTCCACACGAACAGTAGGCGGCGCAATATCCGGATACTGTTCAACAGGCAATGTTGCCAACGAAATAAATCCGACGATCAGGATCAGAATAGAAATAGACAGGGCCATCACAGGCCGCTTAATAAATATATTTCCTTTCATAAAGCCATATCCTTATTTTATCTGAGTTCCTTCACGAAGCATACCAGCTCCTTCCGAAACTATTTCATCTCCTTCTTTCAATCCGTCCAATACAATGTATTCACGTCCGTCGTCAACACTAGCTACCTGAATCAAGGTAGAAGTAGCTTTACCATCTACAATCTTATACGTGATAATCTTATCCTGCAACTGAACTGTTGCTCCTTGAGGAATTAAGATACAATTCTTATAAGTACTTGGGATCAGCACATTACCGGAAGATCCACTGTGTAACAGACGAGCTTCATTCGGGAATACAGCACGGACACCTACAGTTCCTGTGGTTTTGTCGATTACTCCACTGATAGATTCGATCCGTCCCTTCTTCTCGTACATACTCTGATCGTTCAACTGAAGCTGGATTTCCGGCATATCTTTGATCGCCTGATCAACAGTTCCATACTGCCGGGCTAATGCCAGTAACTGATTCTCAGTCATCGAGAAATATACATACATATCCGAATTATCAGAAACTGTCGTCAACGGTTGCGGAATAGAAGGACTTACCAAAGCACCTTTTCGATAAGGCAACATTCCGATAACACCATCACTCGGACTTTTTACTTCCGTATACGATAAGTTATTCCGGGCGTTCACTTCTTCAGCTTTCGCCTGTGCCAGTTGAGCCTGTGCCGTGAGATAAGAATTCCGGCTAGTCTGTAAGTTATAATCCGAAACAACTTTCTGTTCAAACAAAGCCTTGGTACTGTTGTATGTCAGTTCAGCTGTAGCCAATGAAGCTTCTGCCACTTTCACATTTGCCAAGGCAGTCTCAAGAGCGGCTTTGTACGGGACTTGATCTATTACAAACAGAATCTGTCCTTCACGTACTTTCTCACCCTCAGTTACACATAACTTTTCAATATAACCTGAAACTTGAGGATATATCGCTATATCCTGTTTCCCCTCAATAGTAGCTGAATAGGAAGTCATCACTTCTTTCTCGGCATTTGCGGAGATTTTCATCACCGAATACTTTGCCTCAGCTTGTCCTTTCTCCTCCTGTTTGCAGGAGATCAACCCTAACGTAAAGCAAATAAGAGCTATTTGCCAGCATTTTCTTCCTAATGTATTCATATCAATAATTTAAAATTCGCGGCAAAAGTACCGTAAGAGGAAATCACACGAGTAATCTTTTTTCGCACAGGAATGATCCATTTCCCTTTTTGCCTTTTGAGGTTTGCCGCAAAGTGGAAAATAGAACATTTTTGATAGCAAATTGAATGTAGAACTAGTATCTTTATTTCCCATCTTTGGCGACAAAAAATAGGAATATGGAACAAGAAGAAATCATCAAAGTGAATATTGAACAACTCAAAAGTTACAATCATGACAGTTATGCCGACGATTATTTGGTTGTAAGCAATAGTCTTGATCACCTTCTTTTAGGGCAAGAGAAGGTTAAACTTGATTTGTTCCTCATGTTATTCTGCACGGAAGGTCATATCCAGATCGAACTAAACAACCAAAGTTATTCTCTGGAGAAAAACAATTTGTTACTCAGTCCGCCGAATCTGATCATCAGTAAGGTTTTGGCCAGTCCAAACCATGCAACCGAATTTGCCTGTCTGTCTGCACCTTTTCTGGAACGAACTTTACAATTCGATAAAGACCACTGGAAGGTCATGCACTATATTCATAAGAATCCGGTCAGACATCTCAGTCCGGATGAAGTCGAATCATTCGATCAATATCGGTTATTGATCAATTCGCGGATCAAAAGTACCATGTTTGAAGAAAAGAAGGAAGTCTTACAACTTTTGTTTGGAGCATTCTTTTGTGAAATGATGGGAATCATCAACGCAAAGATCAATTTACTGGATAATCCAATAGACACTTCCCAAAAACCTTTACAGGCTGATTATGTTTTCAAGCGGTTCATGGAAGAACTCATGTCGGATAATGGACAACATCGGTCTGTTTCCTATTATGCCGATAAGCTTTGTTATTCCCCCAAATACTTATCGCGCATAGTCAAACAGATTCGAGGAAAAAATGCCTTATCAATTATCAACGAACATGCCGTTGAATGCATCAAATATGAACTCAAGTATTCAAGCAAGAGTATTAAGGAAATTACACTGGATCTAGATTTTCCGAATCTGTCATTTTTCACGAAATATACGAAAAAACACTTAGGCATGACACCTACACAATTCCGGTCCAAGAAAGATCTATCACAATAGACATCCAATTATCCAAAAGTAACCCGAAATCATTCTGAAGCAATAAAAGACAAGAAGTCCGGTTGCCTTGCCATAAAACCTGCAACCGGACTTTCTTTATTTCAGTATAAAATCAACCCAATATATTATTTATTCTTCGACAACTGTTGATGCATGGCTGCTGCCGCACGACGACCATCGCCCATTGCCAAGATAACCGTAGCACCTCCACGGACAATATCTCCTCCGGCATAAATCATCGGAATGGAAGATTCCATATTCTCATTAACAGCAATCGTACCTTTTCGTCCTAATTCCAACCCCGGAATAGAATGTGGAACTATCGGATTCGGCGAAACACCTACACTGACAATTGCCAAGTCAATATCCAATGTTTCGATAGCACCCGGAATCGGTACCGGACTCCGGCGACCAGAAGCATCCGGTTCGCCCAGTTCCATCTTCTGCAGTACGACTTGTTTAACACGACCTTTCTCGTCAGCCTTGTATTCAATCGGATTATGTAAAGTCAGGAACTCGACTCCTTCTTCCTTTGCATGTTTTACTTCTTCCAGACGCGCCGGCATTTCCTGTTCTGAACGACGATAAATAATCATTGCCTTCTCTGCTCCCAGACGTTTCGCAGTACGGACAGAATCCATCGCCGTATTACCTCCGCCGATCACAGCTACACGTTTGCCAAACGCAACCGGTGTATCTGATTCCGGATTCGCCGCATCCATCAAGTTTACACGAGTCAGATATTCATTAGATGACATAATATTGATAGAGTTCTCGCCAGGAATATTCATAAAGTTAGGCAGACCAGCACCCGAAGCAACAAAGATTCCTTGGAAACCATCAGCTTTCAGATCTTCCACACTGATTGTCTTTCCAACGATACAATCTTTCACAAAGGTTACACCCAACTTGGAAAGATTCTCGATCTCCACATCTACGATCTTATTGGGTAAACGGAATTCCGGGATACCATACTTCAGCACTCCGCCAATCTCATGCAAAGCTTCAAACACAGTTACTTCATATCCCAGCTTCGCCATATCACCTGCAAATGAAAGACCGGCAGGACCCGAACCGATAACCGCAACCTTAATACCATTAGGCTGAGCTACTTCGGGTAAGGAAATCTGTCCACTTTCCCGTTCATAGTCGGCAGCAAAGCGTTCCAAATAACCGATAGCAACGGCTTCGTGTCCCATCTTTAAATGGATACACTTCGATTCACATTGCTTTTCCTGCGGACAAACACGACCACAAACAGCCGGCAGCGCACTCGTTTCCTTCAGAACTTTAGCAGCTTCCAAAAATTCTCCACGTTCAATATTCTTGATAAAAGATGGAATATTAATACCTACTGGACAACCCGTCATACAGGTCGGATTCGCACAATCCAGACAACGGCTTGCCTCTGTACGAGCCTGTTCAGCCGTTAATCCCTGATTCACTTCTTCCAGACGCGTATGTGAACGATATTCCGGATCCAGTTCATTCATCTTGACACGCGGAATCGCTGTACGTTCCTTAGGCTTCATCGCTTTCCGCAATTCTTCCCGCCACGGAGCTGTACGGTCGTTCAACGCTGCCGCATGCGCCTCTTCCAGATGATCCAGCTTATGGATTTCTTCCCGTTCAATCTCCTTGAAAGCCCCCATACGTTTAAGCATCTCGTCGAAGTCCACCTGATGACCATCAAACTCCGGTCCATCGACACAAACAAACTTCGTCTTTCCACCCACTGTAATACGGCATGCACCACACATTCCCGTACCATCCACCATGATCGTATTCAAAGAAACATCTGTCGGGATATCATATTTCTTGGTCAGCAGGCAGACAAACTTCATCATGATAGCCGGACCAATGGCAAAGCACTTGTCCACTTTCTCCCTTAAAATGACAGCTTCTACTCCCTCTGTTACCAAACCTTTCTGTCCATACGAACCGTCGTCCGTCATGATAATCACCTCATCCGAACTGGCTCGCATTTCCTTTTCCAAAATAATCAGTTCTTTTGTCCGGCCGGCCAAAACCGTAATCACTCGGTTTCCTGCAGCCTTCAGAGCCTGCACAATCGGTAACATCGGAGCAACACCCACACCTCCACCGGCGCAAACTACTGTACCAAACTTTTCGATATGCGTTGCCTGTCCCAACGGACCTACCACATCCGTTATGTAGTCACCTACTTCCAACTGACACAGTTTGGTAGAAGAGAGACCAACTTCTTGAACAACCAGTGTAATTGTACCCTTCTTCACATCAGCTTCTGCAATGGTTAAAGGCATACGCTCACCTTTTTCACCTACGCGCACAATCACAAAATGCCCGGCTTTCCGAGAACGGGCAATCAGCGGAGCTTCGACTTCAAGCTTCACGACTTTTTCCGAGAAAAACTCTTTACCAACTATCTTATTCATATAATCGCATTTTATCGAAAGTTTGTATTGATTAACAGAAAGCAAATATACGCTATTAAATTAGATAAAACGACTTTTGTCAAGAAAAAATCTAATTATTCAAACAATCCTTCATCCCGAACCAACATTAGAATAGCAGAATGAGGTACTATCAGATACTTTTCTTCATTAAAATTGATCTCGTAGGCGGCATTCTGTAAATAAACAGCCAAGTCACCTTCCTGGGCCTGCAACGGTAAGTAACGGACTTCTTCTTCTTTCTTTTCCCAAACTTCCCGTTCCTCATTCTGTGCCGGAAGCGGATATCCCGGTCCTACCTTGATAATATAACCGACCTGTATTTTCTCCTTCTCCTGTACCGAAGGCGGCAAATAAAGTCCAGTCTTTGTCTGGCTTTGTGGATTCTTCGGTTTAATCAGTACTTTATCTCCTATCATCAGGAATTTATGAATGTCTTTTTGTTCTAAAGATAACTGCATAACGTAAAATCATTTGTTTGGACAACAAAGCTACGAAAGTTTACAAAAAAAGTCACGAGAATCGATTTTAATTCTCGTGACTTTCTTTTTTAGAATTCGTTAGTTTCCGAATCCTGTACTTATAAACTCTTTACCGATATTACAAAGCTCGTCCTTTAAAGACAGATGATTCCGCACTCGGATAAACCGTTCCGGTGAAAGAAATCCGGTTGCTATTGAAGTTTGGTGAAACAGTCGCCGTACATTTGGACGATCCTTCTATCATCCGTATGGTAATAGAAGCGGAAATACCTATTCCCTGTACCATCATCTTAAAGTTTACATTTCCTTTCTTATCGGTTTCAACCTCTACATTCGAAGGAGTTCCTTCCACTGTAATTCCGCCTATTCCGTTCGGTCCGGAAAAAGCTCCGTCGAACGACAACTGTACCGTTGCCTTTCCATCTATTAAAGAGACAAAATTCGTACTCGGTGTTACATACTTAAAATTACCTCGCTTGAATTCAACCCGGTCGGCTTCCAAAACGAAATCTTTATCGAATATAGCTTTCTTAGCCGTTTCAAACGCCTGCATTTCGGCTGCTTCTTGAGCAGCTTTTTCAGCTTCCTTAGCCGCTTTTCTGGCAGCTCTCGTATCTTCTTGAGCAAACATGGCTCCTGTTCCTACCAACAGGAATGCAACCAACATCATTACTAATCTTTTCATACTTTTCTTCCTGTTTAAATATTTAATATATACTATATAGACAGTTTTTACCCCTCAAAAGTTGCATGTTATTCTGTTAATTATGGATAAAGGAATACATATCTTTCAAATATTCCATCAATGAAGCAACAGAAGTAAAAGTATGAGGTTCCCGACCCACTTGATGCAAAAGCATACAAGAAGAAGTCTGAGCCGTAATCTCGATATCCGCATGACCATTTTCCATCGGATCAAAACCATTACGTTTCAAGGCATTGCCCAACCAATAGACTAAATTCGATTCGCCTCTCACCAATACAGGCTGATTCTTTTGTACTAAATTCAATCTACCCGTCAGGGAATCAAAATGAATCATGCCCCGATCAAAGAAAGAAGTAAATGCACCTTGCAGAATCAGGTCTTCAGGAGAACCTGCAACCATCGGTTTGTCTTTCGCCAACAGCCACAAACAGTCTGCCATCTGGATTGCCAAATCCAAATCGTGAGTAGATAGTAAAATGGCCTTTTGCTGCTCTACTGCCAAACGATGCAGAAGAGCCATCGTTTCAATCCGGCTGGTCACATCCAGAAAAGCGGTCGGTTCATCCAGTAAAATAACCGGACACTGCTGAGCCAATACTTTAGCTATCATAGCCTTCTGGCGTTCTCCATCGCTCAGTTCCGAAACGAACTGAGAGGCTTTATGCGTAATACCTACAGCCTCCATCGAATCTTCTATGATTTGTCTATCCGCTTCCCGTAATCTACCCCAAAAGCCTGTATAAGGATGCCTGCCCAAAGAAACCAATTCATAAACAGTCAATCCTCCGGCATTCGTTTTCTCGGTCAATACAACACCCAGTGTCATGGCAAACGAAGCCCTGGAGTAGCTATCCAAAGCCTTCCCAGACAAATAAATTTCTCCTTGCAACGGGGGCTGAAAACCACATAATGTACGAAGTAATGTTGACTTACCGGCCCCATTCAATCCCAAAAGACAAGTTACTTCTCCTGCTCGTAACTGCAAGTCCAAGCCTTCGTGTACGACTTTCCTCTGCCCACCTTTCAACAGATAGCCTATTGTCAAAGCATTTGTCGTGATAACCGGATCCTGTTTCATCCTCAATTAAAATACTGAATGTTTTTACGATTGATAATAACATAAATGATGACCGGCGCACCCAACATCGGTGTAACAGCATTCAAAGGTAATATTGTATTGCTGCCCGGAACAACCATCAGCAAATTACATAACAAAGCCACACACGAACCAGCCAATATCGTTGCCGGAACTAATAACTTATGATTGGATGTTCCTAACAGCAGACGTGCTATATGGGGTACAGCCAATCCGATAAAGGAGATGGGGCCACAAAAAGCAGTCACAATGGCTGTCAGTAATCCGGTACAGAATAAGATTTGCATACGTGCCTGCTTTACTTTTACTCCCAAATTGGCTGCATACATTTCTCCCAGCAGCAAAGCATTCAATGGTTTGATAAGCAGTACCGATAATAAAAGGCCAGTTACCGAAACTATCGAGAAAAAAGGTAATTGTTCCATAGAAACAGCCGAGAAGTTACCTAACCCCCACATCACAAAAGCATGTACACGATCGGCTGCCGCATAATAATTCAAGATTGAAATCAGAGAAGATGCCATATAACCGATCATTATTCCGATAATCAGCAGCATGACATTGTTTTTCACCTTCGAGGAGAAATAGATAATGATACCTAAAATAGCAAATGCTCCCAATAAAGCAGCCAAGATCACGGCTACATATCCGGTAATGGGGAAGTCGGATACCTGACTGATACTTCCTCCCCAATATAATAATACAGCCGCTACCCCCAGATTAGCACCATCACTGATACCCAATATGGAAGGACCAGCCAACGGATTCCTAAACAACGTCTGTAACAGCAATCCACTTACAGCCAAGGAGGCACCTGCAAAAAGAGCTGTCACCGCTTGAGGTAACCTGGCCTGCCATACAATATGCTCCCATGCCGGCGAAGAAGAGCCCTTGCCGCATAAAATATCGATAACTTCCCGTAAAGGAATAGAGACGGCTCCATAAACCAGGCTCAAGCCAAACAGCAAAACCAGACAGACCGACAATAATGGTAATAAGGCAATACGATTCTTCATACCCAAGAACCGACTAATATCTGTAATAATAACGGAGTTCTCGTTCGCGTTCCTGAAGCAAACCGTTCCGATAAGCATACAAAAGATTCTCCAAATCGTGTATCTGTTGCTTCAGTTCAGCCCCTTTATCAGTATCTTTTACCATCTGACGGTGTGCACTCAGCTCGACAACGATCGTTGTTGAGCGAATATCCAAGCCTTCTTCAATAGCTTTTGTCGTTGACTGAAAAGGTTCATGCTGTACCAGTTGAAATCCACGTGAATGATAAACCAACGTATAACCAGCAATTCCCGTTTCCGAATGATAAGCTTTCGAGAATCCGCCGTCAATAACCAACAATTTTCCATTGGCCTTAATCGGATTCTCACCCTTGATGGAACGAACCGGTACATGACCGTTGACGATGTGCCGGTGTTCACCGGTTACTCCAAATTCATCCAACAACATATCGCACACCGATTCTTCTTCGCGCAAGGTATAATAAGCTCCTTTTTCTTCCTTTTGAAGTTCCTTTTCTGACAAGAAACAACGTTCGAATGTGGCCATCCGGCTTTTATCAAACAAAGGAGAATCCTTACCACACCACAAATACCAGATATAATCCATGGCAAACTGTTTCTGAGGCGAATCCTCTGGATCAAAATAAGCAGTCCGTACCAACTGATCAACTTTATCCAACAAGGCCTTTCCCTTGAAATATTCACCGTCCACTTTTACTTCTTTCAAGGTTCCATCACTATTCATCGGAACAGAAGCATGAAACAACAGGTTGGAATTACAAACCTTATACATACTGCCATGACGGAACAGGCAAAGCATATGCTTACGCAGTTTCTCGCTTCCTTCAAAAGAACGCTGGATACGACGTAACATATCTTCTTCTTCTATCGACAGACGATACGGATCTTTAGGATCTAAAGTCGGCCAATATTTATCTTTCAATTCATAATCCTTCCCATTCAAATGAATCGTTCCTTTCTCCAGGTTAATCCGATGAAGCAGCATCCGGTCATCCATACCAAATTCCGGACGACGACGAATGATTTCTCCTTCAACCTTATATTGAACGACAGAGATGGCTTTATTCATCTGGGCTATCAGGCGAACGGTCTTTGCATCATACATCGTATCTCCCGCTGTTATTTTGGGAACAAACAGCTCACAGGGATCATCGGCGTAAGTTTCCATGGCAAATGTAGCCAAAGGCAACAGATTAATTCCATAACCGTCTTCCAGAGTAGCTAAATTACCATATCGCAAACACATTCGTACTACGTTCGTCATGCTCCCCAGATTTCCGGCAGCAGCCCCCATCCAAAGCATATCGTGGTTTCCCCACTGGATGTCACAATTATGATAATCACAAAGAGTATCCATGATGATATGGGCACCCGGACCACGGTCATAAATATCCCCAATGATATGTAACGAGTCAATCGTCAGTCGCTGAATCAGGTTACACATAGCAATGATAAAGTCGTCAGCCCGACCAGTTGATATAATCGTATGAATAATCTGATCTACATAAGCCGACTTATTCGGTTCCAGCAACGATTCATGCAATAACTCTTGTATGATATAGGAAAACTCACGAGGTAAAGCCTTCCGTACTTTTGAACGGGTATATTTAGAAGAGACATTACGGCATACCTTCACCAGCTGGTTTAAGGTAATCATATACCAATCGTCCAGATCTTTTTCAGCGGACTTTACCCGTACCAGCTTTTCTTCCGGATAATAAATCAACGTACAGAGCTCTTTCTTCTCTCCTTCCCGCATGGTATTGTTGAAGATCTCGTCCACTTTCCTTTTGATGGAGCCGGAAGCATTCTTCAACACATGATTGAATGCCTGATACTCACCATGAACATCCGACAAGAAATGCTCAGTACCTTTCGGCAAGTTCAAGATAGCTTCCAAATTGATAATCTCTGTACTGGCATCTGCAATTGTCGGAAAACTACGCGACAATAATTGCAAATAGCGCAGATCATCTGTTACTTTATCGGTTGTAATATCTTTCGTCATTTTTTACTTCTTAAGTTTGTAAGTTTTTGAGTCTGTATGTTTTTTAGTTGATTCCGGCTTTCTGCTTTACAGGCTTATTTCTTCAACTTCCATTTCCACCAAGCCCGGATAAAGCCGGTACCATAACCAAACAATTGAGTAAAGGCCGCTGCAACAGATAGCATACCAATCCAAATATTCCCCTTGTATTGATAAGTCGCATCTATAAACAGCAACAGGACATAAAGCAGCAGTAACAGGTACAGCCAAGGGCATAAAATACCCAAAAGACACAGGCCTATCACCCCTATTACAAATACGGCTGGCAGACAATGAACGATCTTTAAGGTTGAAGGGTATTTCTGCGTTAAAGCAATACGGGCTTCTCCCGAATGTTCTACCTGACGGAAGAACTGGATCAAACGCGTACGCCGCTTATGATAAACGTATGCCTCCGGGAATAACCGGGTGGTATATCCTCCCTGAATAATACGTGTACTAAAATCAATATCCTCTCCATAACGCATAGAAGTATCAAATCCATCCAGCTTTATAAAGACATCCCGCCGAATACCCATATTAAAACTCCGGGGATAGAACTGATCCAGTTTCTTCTTGCCTCCCCGAATGCCTCCGGTCGTGAAGAAGGAAGTCATGGCATAACTAATAGCCTTCTGAATCGCATTAAACGATGGATGCGCACAATCCGGTCCACCGAAAGCATCTGCCTCAGTTTCATTCAACGAACGTTCTACTGCCTCCAGGTAGGTTTCGGGCAAGATACAGTCCGAATCCAAGATCAACAGATATTCACCTTCACTGATACGCGCTCCATAATTACGTGCCCCGCTGGGTCCGCCATTCGGTATCACAAAATAACGGATCTTCAGTTTCTTCTCATAACGCTGTACTACTGTCTCACAAGGTACCGTCGAGCCATCCTCAATAATAAGGACCTCAAAATTCGTATAGGTCTGCAAAGTCAGACTATACAACAAATCATCCACTTCGTCCGGACGATTATAGACCGGGATTATAATCGAGTAGTAACGCATATCCTTCCTTTTTTAATGTCACAAATGTACATATTTATCGGCAAAAGCGAAAGGAGCTAAGAAAGGGAAATGAACAAAAACAATGACTTCCTTGTTTATTGTGCGGAAACGCCAAAAAGGAAACAGAATTTCTCCTACATAAAAAGAGGAGAAAGACCGAAGTCTCTCTCCTCTCCATTAATTCATGTTCCCGCGTTTCGCAACGGAGGAAAAACATTTTTCATATACTAAAAAAAACGGAAACAAGTAAAACATAAAGTTTTCTTGCCGCTATACCCGCGTTTCGCAACGGAGGCATAGCTGATTGTATAAAAAAGAAATATTAATTATAATAAAACGATCTTATTATTTGACGCGTACTTTGAATACCTGTTCACCTACGCATACTACATAGATGCCTTGGTTCAACGGATAAGACTGCAAGCCAGTCTGCCGTGTACGCTTAACGGTTACACCCGTCATCGAAACAACAGAGATTTCTTCCGGCTGGGCGGTGTAAACAAACAGACTGCCGTCTTTCGTATATACCCGAACCATACCGTCGATGTCTTCCGTTCCAGTATAGACGGCATCCATTCCTTTCAGGTAAATGTCACCTTCAATATCGGTTACTTGGAAGGTGTTCTGTTCAATACCCGGAACCAAGTCTTCCCATTCGCCTTTGAGACCGCGTTTGAACAGGTAGCGGGCATCTTTCGTTTCAAAGCCTTTCTTCACATACAGGAATACTTTTGTATCTCCTTCGTCGGCTACTTTATGACGGGTTGCATCCAGATACAAGCCTTCACAAGTAGCGGTGATATCAGCATAGACATGATGTGGATTCTTAGCCGTAGTCGGATCTTGCTTATCGAATACGAAGTAAGCCTTTACATAGATATCGGTTGTGATATCTCTTACCACATATTGATTGATACTGTAATCTTTCGGCATTTCTTTCCATTCGCCCAACACGGTCCGTTTGTACATGTAGCGGATTTCCTTGTTCTGGCAGCTCTTGGCTACTTCTGCCTGGATAACGGCGGTCTTGCCTTCTTCTACCAACTTGCGTTCAGTATATAACCAGATGCTATCGTTGGTTTCCGACAGATCGATGTAGATATGGTTTTCGTCCGGATTCGGATCGATATATGATTCATCTACTACGGCCTTAACATAGATGTCCGACCAGATATTATTAATCGGATATTCGCCCGGCTGAACGCCTTCGTCCAATGTTTCCCAATTGTTATACATGCCTCGTTTGAACATCAGGGTAACGGCTGCCGGATCCAAGCCTTCGGGTATTTCCAGATAAACATTAACCGAACCTCCTTCCCGAACTACATTCCGACTGAAGGATACATTGATGAAGTCATATTCTGTAACATCATAGATATTATAGTACCTAGTTGGATCTTGACCATCGCCACCGTCGCCGCCTTCATCGGGATTAGTTGGATCTTCGATTTCAGTTGTGCCATTTCCATTTCCATCAACTGTTATTTCTGTTCCATTTACATAAAGAACAGTCTTATAATTTGCAGATGAGAAAGTCTGAGAATCACTAATCTTTAAATCACTAATTTCTACATTATATTTACCATTTGCATTCTTTTGATTGGCTATCTTGAATGTTCCTGAAATTGTTGGTGTCTCTCCTTGGACAAGGCCTTCATTCGTACCATTCAGGCTATAACTTACAAAGTTTGCAGCCTGAATTTCTTTACCAATGTACGACTCATCCAGATTTGACAAAACAAAGTTAACCTTTAATGGACGTTTTGTTACTTTTAGCGGCTTCTGTACAATACTTCCATTATGAGAACCTTCCTCAATTGTAACAGTTACCGAATAATTGCCAACATTCAGTTTTTCATCATTGTCAACCAGTGTTGTTCCATCTTTTTTATATGTTACGGTATATTTTCCTTCTGCCAATGGTTCACCCTTAATAGAAACAGACAAGTTAATATCAGCCGGTGTTTTACCATTATAAACCATCGTACCTTTTTTGAAATCAATGTCGCCCGTAGGATCTGTTATATCAATCTGATCGTCTGTTTCTACTATTAAATTACCCGCAACATACGACACATTTGTCATATCATAATTATCGGCTAAGAAAGAACCGTCATCTGCATCTTTCAATGCTAATTTCTCAATTTCAATCGCGTCTGTATATGGTCTTGCTTCTGTATAAGTAGAAGGCTCAGCAGCTAATTTCAATGCTGAATTAATTTTATCAAATACTACCTTTCCCTCATCAGCAGGAACAATACCTTTCAAGGTTACCGTTTTAGCGGAAGCTTCGTTATCAAACATTTTCTCCACCTTGCCTAACGTTACTGTCTGCGGTTCAGCTGTTGCTTTCGTGATTTGGGCTTTCTTTACGGTAAATGTTGCAGTCTTTGTACCAGTATAAAGACCTTGGCCAGTCAAAGTAACCGTATAAGAACCGGCATTCTTAACTCGCAAGTCTGCTGCATTGGTATAGGCCACTTTCGCTTTCTGTTCTGGAGTAGGAGCAACTGTTACAGTATAATCTTTTCCCTCGGTTGCACCTGCATCGAAGCCTGTAATAGTAATCTGGGGATCTTGCTCCAAACCATTATAAGTTAATTCCGTCGCAGCAATATTTATTTGGATATTATCATTATCTGTAATATCTTCCAAGACTTTAAACTTGACTCCCGACTGGAAATTCATCTTATAATTGGATGCCTTGAATCCGCTACCATTCGTAGCATCGGCAAAAGCCAAATTATTCTGCTGAATCTCATATTCCCCTTTCGTATCGGTCGCATTCTTCGGCAGGGACAAAAAACCACTATAATTATATGTTTCAGTTCCTATTCCAGTCTTTGCACCAACAGCTGGAGTAAAAGTGATAATAGGAGTTTCACCCACTTCACAAGACTGAATTGGATCTGCATTCGGACTAACAATTACTTCCTTTTGAGCAACCGTAATCGTTACATTAGTCAATTTAGCCTTACCATCTTCTATCGTAAATCCTGTGCCATCAGCAGCAAATTCACATTCGATAAGAGGTTCCAAGATTATTTCTGAATAGGTCCCGGCTTCTTTAATTGGCAATGTTTTATATGGTTCATCAGTATATTTTATTGTTTTTCCTACTGATCCATCGGGCTCGGTGTACGTATATTGACAAATACGATAGAAAACACCTTCCGTTACTTTATCAATTGTCTCACTACTTCCAGTTCCTCCATCATCTGTTACAGCTGTTACTTTCAACAAGTGGTTTTCATTTGCTGCTACATCATTATGTAAGTTTCCATTATAGGAATGTGGAATATTATTTAACGCAACTGACTTAAACAACAGTTTCTTATCATAAATCATCATCGGCACAGTAACTGTTTTCTTAGCCCCACTACCACTCTTCGTTACTGATACTTCAACTGTCAAATTAATAGACTTAGATGCCGTACCGTTTAAAGTCGGACTTCCTACGAAATAGTTCTTCACCATTCTCAAAGATTTGTTTGGAGCATTCGTACCGTTCAATTCCGGATAGGATGATACATCATCACACAGTGTATACGTCAACAAATTAACCGCATCTGCCGGAGTGGTAAAAATCTGATTGAAATTACCTGCCGCTTCCCATACCGTTCCACTCTTTACAGTTACAGGCCAGTCATTGTCCACCCATACAGAAGTATAAACCGTCTTATTATTCGACCACAACCCCGGTTCTCCATCACCGGTTGTATGAGTAAAGGATTCTTGATTGGATGTTGAAGCAATAATTTCATTACCTTGGTTAGCTGCATTTCCTTTCAACCAACCCATAAAAAAATGACTTGCTGAACAAGTTAAATTATTCGGTACTTCTATTGAACAATTCTTTCCATAATATAAATGCTGCAATTCTGTTGGAAATCCCGTTACTGTATGATCACCATCTGCCTGTAATTTACTGGATATAAATTCTACGAAATAAGCATTCAAATTTACTCCAGTCGGTTCACTTTCCAAATACATCTGTGTGCCTTCTGGCATGGTTACTGTACCTACTGACTTTGTAATATAACCATTTCTTGCATCTAAGAATTTAGCTCCAGATTGATCTTCTGGTCTATTACCTTGAAAATCCCAACCTCCACCATCTGAAGTTATAGAAGTTGCTCCAGAAGAAGACCATTTACCAAATATAATAGAGGGAGCTCCTTTTGAATTATCTCGACCACAGCCTATACTATAGGCAACATCAGTCCCTTTATTATCAGCAGTCAATGCACCAGCCGTTATATTACCTCCTAAAATAGTAATCGAAGTACATGTTCCGGAATAACCTCCACCGATTCCTGCTCCGCCTGCAAATTCATTGATACTAGACAACGGTATATCATAGGTATCTCTACAATGAGCATTAACAGTTCCTCCTGTTATGATAATTGTACCTTCAGTTGAACCATAACCTCCACCAATCCCGGCAGCACGGGCATAACTTGCATCTCCTTCAGTAATACATTCAGCGGTTATAGTTCCTCCTTTGATCCAAATTGTACCAAAATCACCCTTATTTCTTGTATCACCACCTATGCCAGCTCCATCCGTATGACCTGCACCATCGCCCCAACTTTCATGAGAACGGGCGTGCAAAGAACCAGTTCCATCTATAATAAGTGTTGAACCTTTCTCAACATAAATCCCGGCTTTATTAGAACCACTATACAAATAATTGTCTCCTGTAATTGTCAAGTTTACCGTAGCATTTCCTGTGATTTCAAAAGCGCAGTAATCGTCATCATTACCAGCATTTAAATTCACGCCATTCAATGTTACGTCATGAGTTCCACCGTTAATCACAATCGGATCAGATTGTTCAGAGCCGTACGTCTGCCCCCACACAGCCCCACTAACAGTCGCCAAAAACGCGACTAAAAAAGTAAATAATTTTCTCATAAGCATTTGTTGTTTTAAATTAGTAATCTCGTTTTTACTCCACCGGCACCAATTCCAAACCGCCCTCCCCTTTATCGCCATCTTCCGGTTTTTCCGGCGTGGTGGTCGAGGTATGTTTGGCCTTGTCGCGCAGGTTATAGGCCGTCTCAACATCGCGAATCAAGCCGTTCAATCCGGACAAGAAATAGAGGGATTCTTCCGTCTCATGCAAAAGATTGGTAGCGAAAGCAAAGTCTGCCATCTCGC
>ERZ827088.1004-NODE-1004-length-37388-cov-4.271047_pt1 | contig 37388 bp, 27 predicted proteins | sample MGYA00519922_ERZ827088 | MGnify/ENA primary metagenome ERZ827088 (study PRJEB31778, sample SAMEA3449254) | human gut metagenome | biome: human gut; feature: human-associated habitat; material: faeces | place: United Kingdom | collected 2010/2012 ...
GCTCCAAGGACGGAGGAAGAGGGGGATGGTGTTGCACTTCTATCTTGACGGTAGCTCAATGTGCAAAGCGACACCTCCAGCTTTTATTCTCATCAGCGTAAATGTAGTAAGTGACAAGCTTTGGATTGTGGAACGTTTCGTTTATGTCGTCATCCATGAAAAACTCCTTGTCTTGAGGCAGACCGAACTGTTCGATAAGAGCAATAGAAAACACATCCTTGACGTCATTTTGGAAATCTGGATAATCATGTTCACTCAATGGTTGGAAAGATATATTCATCCTGTTCTTAATTTGGGTTTGTTAGCGTGATTGTTGGCAGTAAAGTTAACATAACGTAGAAAAGATTCCAAACCTCTTTTGGGTGAAACGGAAAAAATCGGACCTGAAATGAGTAAGAAATAAGTAGAAGCCCGAGGCCTGCACCTGCGAATAAATCCATAACTTTGCAAAAGTCACTTTTTTATCTTCTAAAATAAGTCATGAAAGACAAGGTAATTCAATTTATGAAAGAGTGCGTCATAGGCAAGACTTTGCAGACTGACGATGTGGTCTATCAACTCGAAAACGGCAAATTGGAAGGTGTGTATAACGATGAAATGATGTTTTCTGATTTAGTGGACACCGAAAATGGTTTTAAATTCCACATGACTACTGTTACTCGTGAATTGGTTTATAATCTGGATGAGTCGGGAGTAAGAACGGCTGTTGCCAGAGATTACACCGGGACGAGTGTGTTTGGTTATGAATTGGCCATGCGGAGAAGTACAGGGCAACTGACCGGTTATATGCACTGTGTTTCGACGACGGTTCAGCATCCGACGATGGAAGCCGTTGTATGCGGGATATTCGGTGTAAACTTTGACGGAAAGGAATTGGAATGGCAGGAAAAACAGTTGCTATACAGAGATAGCCCTATTGGCGAAGGTACATATAAGCCGGTCGCTTTTGATTCTAAAGTACGCTTCTATCAGGATAAAGGAAAGACCATATTTGAATATCTGCCCACGCTTTGGGAGGTGGACCCGGCTACACTGGTGAAAAGACTGTCCAATGATAGTTACCCTACTTACATATCAAGAGAAAGATAAATAGTCACTTACGGGCATAAAAAAAGGGTCAACGCCTTGACCCAACCTTTTGTTAACCTTAAATCTAATACTATGAAAAACACACTGCGAATATAAGTTCTTTCGATATGAAAACAAATAAAAGCTTTGAGAAAATGCACGGTTATAGTATTATTTAACTATTTTGAGGAGAAACAATGAATTCTTTAAACTTTAAAAGTTGTAGTTTTGCGCCGGAATTTTCACTGTTACCTTAATTTATAGATTATTTATGGCATTTGAAGCATCCAAGAAAGAGTGGAGCGAATTGTATTCTTTCCTACGTTTGTTGTCCGATGGGCATGTGTGTGCGGGCACGCCTTCGGGTGAGGTTTGTGTGGAACGTCCTTGGAAGGTCGTAGTCGTCCAGCGTGAAGAGCATGATGGGACAAGGCGTTATCTGATTGATTCTGAGAATGTGCGTATTGTGGGAGAAAAGATGGACAAGGTCGTGCCGAGAACCTGTTTTGCGTCAGCTGCTGACCTGATTTTGGAAGCTCTGAAGCAGGCGCAGTCGGATGAAGTGACTTCTCCGGATGGGGTGGAAGAGTTTCTGGATGACATAGCGATCTATGATTTGGAAGCTAAAACCGAGGACCGCACGGATTATCATATTGGTTTCTGGGATATGCAGGCACCACTGGTCGGATTTCGGGTCTTCTCTAAGCTTTCACCGATGATACCTTTGCTTGATGGAGGGCGTGCTGCGAATCTGAAGTTTGAACAGACCGGGGTCAAGTTTGCTTCGCCCACTGTAAATAAGGTGAATCAACTGGAGACACCCAATGAAGTGCTTGACCGTATGAGACTGATAGAGCGCCTGGGTGGTACCTTGAAATACAGTGATGTCGCAGACAAGGTGTTTCGGAGTAACTTATGCATGATAGACCTGCATTTTCCCCGTATGCTGGCCGAGATGCTACGCACGATGTATTACGAAGACACGACCCGTGTCAGCGAGCTTACAGCACGGATTGAAGATATTAATCCCTTGAAGATTAAAGATGAGCTGATTCGCAAGCATGGTTTTTACAGATATAAGATGAAACAGTTTCTTCTGGCGCTGGCATTGGGTATGCGTCCGGCCAAGTTGTTCAACGGAACGGACTCGGCTGTCGAGGGCTTTATCTTCGTTGACGGAGATGGCCGTCTGAAGTGTTATCACAAAGCTGACAGAGAGACGTTTGCTGATTTCTTGTTCAGCAATACCCGATTTTTGAAAGGTGCTTTGGAGAAGGATAAATATGGTTATTTGGAACGTGAGAATGGAGCTTATTACTTTAAGTTAAATGCGAAGATAGGCTTTGTGAAGCGTTGACGAACCAAGGAAAAAGACAGTGTGAGCCTTCTTGCTTGTTCATTCCGGCACTCGGCGTGACAAGGCAAGGAGGCTCACATGGTTATGGGAATTGGGAGGATTATGTATGTTCAATGCGTGTTTTGACTTTGTTCCAGGCATGAGTGCCGAAAAGGCAACTTTGTCGCATTGTGTCATACATGCTGGTAAATCGGGAGGCCGGAATGACGAAGCTAAGTTCGTCAGGGCCTACATAGGGGCGTGCTGACGGGTCGAAGAGGCCGATGAATGTACGTTTCCCTTTCAGGCGGTTTTCACGGACAGCCGTGGCGACAACAGTGCTGCATCCGGAACCGAATAGTGTGGTCACGGCATCGGCATCGTTGTTGTCATAGAATGCCCATGCACAGAGTCCCGATAAGATGTCTGGAGTGGCAAAGAAGAGCAGTCCTTCCATGTGGTCAAAGGATGGAGCCTGGTCGAGCCGCATGAAATTCAAGAAGGCTTTGTCTGTCATCCGTACATCAAGGTCGCGTATGTAGCCTGTAACCATCTCTGGGGTCTGTTTGTAGTGTTCCTTTTGCGACACGAAGTCCGGGATGTATGTGTTCATAGAGGCGAATCCGGTATAGAATTTACCGCCTCCGCATCCGATGTTGTCAGCGTTGAGGCTTGCCGGTTGTCCCTGTCGTACATCGTGGAGTCGTTTGAAAAAGCAGCCGTTGGTCTTTTCCGTTTCAGCGATTGGGGTATCGTCGTAGCGGAACAGCAAGGGAAGAGGGGCATGTGCGCCGAATGCTTCCCGGTAGTTTGTGATAAAAGTGGATATGTCCATAGTCGTGGTCAGTCTTGTGGAGGTGTGAATGGGCATTTATGGAATTTCCCGTCTTCTCCCCGTTCGTAGGCTGTATTGTATGGAGCGTGCAGGAAGGGGATGATTTCACGGTCGTAATTGCAGATGGTGTTGAGTTGGTAGACACCTGCATTGGCCGGGTTGTTCATGTAGTCTTCGTCCTCGTCGCCGGCCAGGAAACGCCAGCCGCTGTCAGGCACATTTTCGTCGGGTGTCTCGCGATACATATAGCCCACTTTACATCCGTCCACGAGTATCCGGTCGGTAGCGATGCATCCGTCGGCCTCGTTCCAGTCCGTCAGCAACGGATAGATTTCATCTTTTTCCAGGTAGAAATTCTTTTTAGGTTTCCATTGGCACACGTTGGCCCGATGAATGTCTATCACATGGTTGATATTCGACATAAGGTCAATCAGTTCGTCAGCGCTGTGTTCCAGCTTGAATTCCATTTCTTCTCGGAACAGTGGGATGAGTTGGTAGAAATGGACGACCTTTCCGCCCGGCAGACGGCAGGTTTCGGCTTCGGCCGGAACGTCTTGAGGGGTGACGAGCATGATTCCTTGGAAGGGGGCATTTTCTGACACTGTCTCATCATTTTCACCCGTGGCAATGGTGTGTCCGTAGCCCAGCCATGTGTCTTCCGTGATGGGAAGCCGGGCCAGTGTTTTCAGCCAGCGTAGCGGCCAGTAGTCATTTTCGTCTTCGCCTCGGATGTTCCAGTCGGGCGGGAGAGTGACAAGCAGTTCCGCTCGGTCTATTTCGTAGTCAGCCAGTTCTTCCGGTGTATTCATGCGGTGTGCACCCATTCCGCCGGTTATCAGCGTGTAGAAATTGCGCTCTGGAGTGGGTTCTACGATGTAGATGTCCACATGGATGTATGGCGATACGAGTTCATGAAAAACGTGGTCTGTCTCGCCGAAATAGCGGCTTATATGACTTTCGAGCGCATTCATTTCCTCTTCACTGTAGGTTTCCGTAGGATACAGAGTGTCTTTGAGTTCCTCTTCGCACCACTGGATGAATAGCTTGGTGTCTTCATCTTCCGGATTCAGTTCATGGGCACGTTGGAACAGAGGCAGTGCTTCAGCTTCCCGGTCCAGATAATAATAGGCATATCCCAATCGGAAGAACCAGAGCGGGTCATTTTTTCCTTCTTCCTGGATGGACAGGAGCACGCGGGCCGCCTCTTCCATTTCGTCGTTGTTGTTGAGTGCACGTGCCAGGTGGCTTTTCAAGTCATAGTCGAGTTCTTCTTCCGGCAAGTCATGGATTGTATCGATGATTTTCTGAAACTGGTCTTCTTCGTGCCATTGTTCCAGGATGCGGAATAGGATGTCTTTGTTCATGGTCGATAAAGGTTTTGTTTTTAGTGAATGGGCCGGCTGCTACGGTTCCATTGAGACAGACAGGAGGTCGTAGGTCATTTGTGACACCGTGGAGATGATTGCGGCGTTTACGGAATCATTCTCCATGGAGTTGTTCACAAGGACTGTGATGTAGTAGCGTTGGCCGTTGGGCATGACGACAAATCCGGCATCGTTGTCTGCCAGTTTCAGCCCGTCAGCCGTTCGGTCGGATGAGCCTGTCTTGTGTCCGAACATCTGGTGGCGTTTGCCGGGGATGCCGGCCCGCAGCTTGTTGTTGCCTGTCGAGGTGGCCGTCAGCGTACGGAACAGGAAGTTGTGGTGCGCTGTGCCGAGTGTGTCTCTTTGCATGAAGCGTTGGAACATTTGCGACACGGCCCGTGCCGTCGCGTTGTTGTCAAGGGCTTTGGACGGCTTTCTGTGCATGTCGTCTTCGGTGGCTGACAGGCTGATGTCGGCGATGCCCAAGTCGTGGATATAGCGTTCGACGGCTTTTGGGCCTCCGGCATACTTCAGTAACACATCGCAGGCGTTGTTGTCACTCAGCGCGACGCTGTAGAACAGCAGGGAGTCCATTCTCACGTCTGCGGTCCGGTCGGGATGTGACATGCAGAGCGGGCTGTATGTGCCGGTCTTCAGGTCGTCCGGCGTCAGGTGGAACACGGTGTCGAGCGGTGTGCCGTGGCGTTCCATGCGATGGAGCACGGCCCATGCAACCGGGAACTTGAATACACTCAGCAACGGCAGGCGTGTCGTGTCGTTGACGGCAAGCATCGTGCAGGTGTCAGTCAGCACGGAGATGCCCACTGTGGCTTGTTTGTCTTCCAGATAGTCTTCGACGTCATTTTGCAGGCCTTCTGCCCGCTGGCCCGGTCTGTCTTGGCAGGCCGGGCACAGCAGGAGCAGCAGGAGGGGTAACCAACGGTAGATTTGTTTCATCCTGTTATTTCTTTTTCTTGAATATGTTTAGCACTTTGTCGACTACATTCTTTTTTTCGCCTTCGGCATTGGCCGAATCTTTGCCGCCGAGCTTTTCAGTCAGTTTGTCCAGGGCTTTTTCTCCAGCGGATTTTAAAGCCTGGTTGGCCATGCTTTTAGCATCGACTTTTACGCTTGGCGAAGTGAACGTACCTCCGATTTTCAGGTCAAAGGTGGTGTATTCGGCGAGTTTCCCGGCCGATTCCGGCAGTTTGAGCTTGCCGGAATAGTCGATGGTCTGGTCCAGTCCGGTCGTTCCTGACAAGTTCAGCGTGTAGTCTCCCAGTTTGAGGTCAAATGGTTGGGTCTCAATACGTCCGTCCTTGATGGTGAAGTTGAGATTCATGTCTTTGGCACTCAAGTTTTTCAAGTCAGGTTTGTTGATGGCATCGGCTATTTTGTCTATGGCAGCCACTCCGCTCAGGCTCAGGTCGCGGGTGGACAGACTGCCGTCGCCCTCCATCGTCGACAAGACAGGACTCATGGTCTGGTCAAGTTGGGTGTCAAGGTTGATGTGCCCGGAGTAGGTGCCCTTGAGATTGGCAAAGATGGGAGCCAGTTGTTGCACCATGTCAAGCTGTTTGTAGGTTTCGGCAAAGCTCAGTCCCGTCAGTTTCAAGCCTGCATCGAAGGTGGGTGTCTTCGGGTCTGCTGTCGAGTAGCTGCCATTGAGCACGACATTGCCTCCCATTGCTCCGAGTGACAGGTTTTGCATGTCCACTTTACCGCCGCGAACCGTTAATTTGCCATTGACATCCTTGAACGTCATGGAGTCAAACAATACTTCTTTCAGGTTGGCCTGCATTGTGAAGTCGATGTTCTTCGGGATGATGAGCAGGGAGCCGGCTTCCGTCGGTTGGGCGGTGCCCGTCGTGTCGGCAACGGCTGTCGCGGTCGTGTCGGCTGACATGAAGTCGTTCACGTTCATGTGGTTCGACTTGATGTTGAGCGTCCCGTGCAGAGTAGAGCCTTTCAATGCATACCCCATGTAGTTTTCGAAACGGCTGTCGGCCGTGATGTCGTTTTGTCCGATGTGGACGGTTGTCTCGCTCAGTTGGAGATATTGCGGTGTGAAGGTGAACAGTGACTTCTGGATGTTGATGTCCGGCAGGTCGGTCATCTTCAGTTTCATGTTGCTTAGGGCAATGGTGCCTCCGGCTTTTACATTGTCATATTCTCCCTTTTCGATGTAGGAGAGGCGTCCGGCCACGTTCATGTCAGCTTTCACGACGCCGTTCAGTTCCATGTCTTCCAGCGGATAGACATCTTTGACTTTGCTTAGGTCGAGCGTGCCTTGGGCTGTGAGTGTGAAATCCGGGTCGCTGATGGGTGTCTTGACAGTCGCAGTCAGCGAGAACGGGTTGTTGGCCAGCCGGAATGAGAATGGCTGGATGGTCACAGTCGTGCCGTCAAGCGGGCCGCCGGGATTTTCCACGCAGGCCTGTATGTTGATTTGGTCCACTCCGGCGGGGAGAGACGGATATTGGAACATGCCGTCCTTCACCGTGAGGTCGGCTTTGAACGCAGGCACATTGTCGCCTTGGAGCGAGCCTTTGGCATAGGCCGATAGGGTGGCTGTGCCGTCAGTCTTCAGCTGGTCGAAGTCTTTGGCGTAGATGGCCGGGACGAGTGAGAGCACTTCTTTGAACCCGATGTCGTTGGTGTGCAGCTTGATGTCCATGTCGGTCTTGGCTTCGCCCAGTTGCACCCATCCGTCGAGGTTTGCCTCGATGGCATTCAGGGTGAGGGCGTTGTCCTTCAGCTCATAGCGTCCGTTGGCAAAGTCGGCGTCCACGTCGAGACGGGCCGTGATGCGTGCTTTGTTCAGGAAGGGCACTCCGCCCGTGCGATAGGTCACTCCGTCGGTCTCTGCTTTGAGCTGGAGCGTCGAACGTTCGCCCGAGAGGTCTCCCCGGCAGGTGAGCGCCAGTCCATCGACTTCGGCATACATGTCGCCTTGGCGGTCGTCATAGATCAGGTCCACTCCGTCGAGTTCCACGCGCTGGAGCTTGATGCGGAAGTTGCCGCTGCCTTCCTCTGTTGCAGCCGTATCCGTAGTCGTGGAGTCGGCCTTCATGATGTCCCAGTTGGCACGTCCGTCTTCGAGGACGATGGCATGCAGGCGTGTGTCGTCGATGTAGATGCGCGAGATGTCATAGCCGCTGTTGCCGAAGAGCGACAGCAGGTTGACGGTGGCTGTCACTTCGCCGGCCTGCACGAGCGTGTCGTTGGCAAAGTCTCCTTTTCCTTTCAGCCAGAAGTCTTCCAGGGAGAGGGAGGCTTGGGGGAAGTGACGGATGAGGCTGATGTCCAAGGATGCAAAGTCAAACTCGGCATTCAGCATTTTGTTATCTTCAGTTTTAACAAGTTCTGCGATTTTGCCGCGGAACATGAATGGCAGTGCTATGAGGAGCACTATGATTACAGCCACTACGATGGCTGCGATTTTTACGACTTTCTTCATATCGCATGTTATGTTATGGATTATAGTTTTACAAACTTACGTGAAAATCCTCATCCGTGTATTCATTGATAACGCTTTTTAGCTAAAGAATGAAAAGAATGCGGTGCCCGTACTTCCGGTTTGGAGTCTGCGGGTGTGAGAGGGTCTGAGTGCAGGCATCCGGATGTCGTCATTGCAGTCACGAGACGTTCATGTCGGCAGTCGTAAAATCTTTAAAAGACATGGCTCTATGGAAATTTTTTTCCTTTGTTTGTCGGACGGAATGTAAAAAGGCATACATTTGCGGACTGTTAATAAAAAAAAGAAACTAAATCTATGAAAAAACTTAGAAGAATCAGGCTTCGCATGGCCATAGCCCTGGCGGCGTTATGGATGGGGATGGGTGTGTTGCCAAGCGCGAATGCGCAGCGACCTTTTGTTGTGCAGGGTGAATTGACGGGACTTCCTGACGGGACGGGTTTTCTCTTGATGAGTCTTCAAGGTAATTATGGTTTAATGGTAGATGGAACTTCCTCGCGTAAAGGGCGTTTTCGCTTGCAAGGCATGGCATCTGAAGGATGTATGTTTAAATTACAGTTGACAAACGAAGTGTCGACGATGCATTTTCTTGATTTGTGGGTGCAGGATGGCGATACGGTGACGATTCGTGGCAATAGTAAGTACAGTTTTGATTGGGTGGTAACTTCTACCAATCCAATGCAACAGGAGCAGACGGCTTATAACGATGCGGCAAAAAAAGTATATCAGGAGATAGCCAAGCAGGATACATTGATTTGGAAACTCACCGTGCGGCAGCATATGGCTTCCGGCAGTCAGGCTCAACGGTTGAAGGACAGCATTGCGATTGCAAACAGGAGTCGTGATTCTTTGTATGCCCAGGTTGGAGCAAGACAGTTTGCCGTGTTGAAACAGCTTTATTTGGAAGACGGGAAAGTGAAGAGACTGTCGCCTTGTGCCGAATATTTACTAAACCGTGTGTCTGGATACGTCAGCCGGAGGCATGAGTATTCCTGTCTGGATGAAATGCGTGCGTTTTATAAACTCATTCCTGAAGAACAAAAGCAATCGTTTGATTTACGGGTGGCGGGTGCTAATCTTTTTCCACCCCAGACAGTCGTAAAGGAAAATGACTTTATGTATGATGAAAGTCTGCTGTATGACCTTCAAGGGAATCAACATCGTTTGTCTGATTATAATAAAGGGAAATATCTTTTGTTGGACTTTTGGGGAAGTGGATGTGGGCCGTGTCTGGCAGCTTTTCCGGAATTGAAGGCCATATCGGAAGAACTGGCCGATTCGTTGGTGGTAATCAGTATCAGTTCGGACAATGAAAAGCGTTGGAAAGAGTCGTCAAAAGAAAATGGCATCACTTGGGTAAGCTTGAGCGATAAATGTGGCAATGCCGGCATATTTGCCCATTATGGAGTCAATGCAATTCCTTTTTATGTCATCATCTCCCCCGAAGGAAAAATCGTGAAGACGTTTACGGGCTATTCCGAAGGGCGTATCAAGCAGAAACTTTCCAGCATTTTCCCGCAATATAAATGATGCCTGGAGGGAAGCCGACTACGGACTCCTTTCCGCTCGTGGGCGGATTCCTTTCCGTGGTCGTGCCGAAAGGAAGGCTGGGTCCCATGCCCTTTAAGGCCCTTTTCCCATCCGTCTTTGCAGGGCGTTTGCGGATGGAACTCCGTGATGAAAAGATAAGGAAACAGCTTGACGGTGGATTAAAAAATCACCGTCAAGCTGTTTTTTTGTCCCGTTTGCTTGTCTGTGAATTATTATTTTTTACGTAGTTTTGTGCAAACAATCAATCTGAACGAATATGGAAGAAAGATTCATTATTAACATAGGCCGCGAGCTGGGTAGCGGCGGTAAGGCCATCGGCGAACGTTTGGCCAAGATGTACAATATCCATGTCTATGACAAAAAGCTCATCAAGCTGGCTGCCGAGGAAAGCGGACTTTGCCAACGGTTTTTTGAAAAAGCCGACGAGAATAACAAAGGCTTCATTTCCTCGCTCATGGGAGGGCTGCGCGTCCCCTTCATCGGTGAAGGCACGGTCTATGACAATTACTTGAGCAATGATGCGCTTTTTAAGATTCAGAGCGACGTCATCCGCAAGTTGGCCGAGAGCGAGTCGTGCATCTTCATCGGACGTTGTGCTGACTACATCCTGCGCGACCATCCCCGCTGTGTGAACATCTTCATCACGGCCGACATGGCCGACCGCATCAAGCGCATTCGGGAGACCAATCCTGACATCAGTGAGAGCGATGCCGAAGCGTATCTGGAAAAAGCTGACAAGAAACGTTCCAGCTATTATAACTATTATAGCAACAAGACGTGGGGAGCTGCTTCTACCTATCATCTTTGCATCAACTCTTCCGTGTTCGGTCTCGAACGGACGACGGAATACGTCAAGCAGTTCATTGACGAGAAGTTGAAATTGTAAGCAGGTGGATGAGTTGGCCGATGAAAGATTACTGTTATTGCCATTTATGCAAAAAAAGTCTATATCCATGAAACGTGTTTTTATTTTTCGGGATTTTAAGTCTCAGAAGTTTTGGAGCATCGACGTGTGTGGCTCCTCCTTTACTGTCAACTATGGAAAACTAGGTTCTGAAGGACAGACCCAGGTCAAGGAGTTCTCCTCTCCTGAAGAGGCTGAGCAGAGCGCGGAAAAGCTGATCAAGGAGAAACTTAAGAAGGGATATGTGGAGACCCGGGAAGAGGAGGCCAAAGAGATGAAGGTGGAAGCCAAAAGATTCGCTTTGAGCTACGATGAATTTGAAAACGATGAGAAGTTGTTGGACAAGATTCTGAAAGACAAGCATCTGTCCGAATATAAGCAACTGACCATCGGGTGCTGGGACTATGAGTGTGAGGACTGTGCGGACTTGGTGAAAGGTATCGTGGAACACAAGGACAAGTTTGAACATCTCGAAGGTTTGTTTTGGGGAGATATAGACCAGGAAGAACAGGAAATCTCGTGGATCGAGCAAACCAATCTCAGTCCGATGCTCGACATAATGCCCCATTTGAAAGATTTGAAGATAAAAGGCACGAACAACTTGCGTCTCGGACAGACATCGCGTCCGGAACTCCGTTCTTTGGAAATCATCAGCGGCGGTCTGCCGTCGGAACTCGTGGACGACATAGTCAAGTCTGACTACCCGAATCTGGAGAAACTGATTCTCTATGTGGGCGTGGAGGATTATGGGTTTGACGGCAGCCTGGACGTCTTTCGGCCGCTTCTGTCCAAAGAGAAGTTCCCGCGTCTCACTTGTTTAGGCCTTGTCAATGCAGAAGAGGAAGACCAAGTGGTGGAGATGTTGTTGTCATGCGATTTGTTGCCCCAACTGAAGGTACTGGACATTTCAGCCGGAGTGTTGACTGACAAGGGTGCCCAGTTGTTGCTTGACAATCGGGAGAAGATTGCCCATCTGGAGTTAATCAACATGCGCTATAATTATCTTACTAAAGAGATGTGCAAGCGTCTGCACGAAGAGTTGCCGATGAAAGTCGACACCAGTGACCGTCAGGATGCCGAGGAGTATGATGGCGAGGTCTATTATTTCCCTCTCATCACAGAGTAAACTTCATGCAGGTCGTCGTCGTGAGCAATCGCCCTTCCAGGCGCACTGAGTTTTTTTGCCGGGCCGGGGCGGAGCTGGGGCTGTCTGTGCATTTCATGACTTATGAAGAACTGTCGGAGCGGCTGTCTGACATGGAGGACACTGTCATCAAACTTGAGCCTGTCGTCAGCGAAGAAAGTGATTTTTTGCGATATGCACGGTTTGACAAGGACTATCGTGAGATGCTCCGGATGCTGGGCGAACGGCCGTTGTCCGGGAGTGTCCGCTTTTTGAACACGCCCGCGTCCTTATTGCTTGCAGCCGATAAACTGAGATCGAAGGAGCGCATGCAGAATGGCGGTCTGAGGGTCACCCCTCTGATGGGGATTCCCCGTTCTTTCGACGAACTGAAAGCATTGTTGCCCGCCGGGCAGAAAGGCTGCTTTCTGAAACCTCGCTACGGTTCGGGTGCCGGAGGCATTATGGCAATCCGCCGCCGGGAGAAGTCGCCCGAGTGGGTTTCCTACACCACCCTGCAAGCTGTGGACGGACACATACACAACACGAAGTGCATACACCGTCTGACGCAGGAAGCGTCCATCGCTTTGTTGGCTGAAGCTGTCATCCGCACAGAAGCTATCATGGAAGAGTGGATACCCAAGGCTGATTGGGACGGGGAGAACTATGACCTCCGTGTCGTCAGTCGCGGAACGGAAGTGGATTACATCGTCGTGAGATGCAGCCGGGGAACGATTACAAACTTGCATCTGAACAATCGGGCCCGTTCGTGGAATGACTTGCCGGTCAGTGATGTTGTCCGGCAGGCTGTCGTAAGCCAGAGCATACGGGCCGGGCAGATTGTGGGTTTGCACAGTGCCGGTGTCGACCTCTTGCTGGAAAAAAGAAGCCACACGCCATTCATTGTGGAAGTAAACGGCCAGGGCGATCAAATCTACCAGGACATGTTTGCGCGAAATTCCATTTATACCAATCAACTTAAAGAAATCATCAAGCTATGCTGATAGACGAACTGCCCGGAGGCATCCAGATGACGGGTCCGGATGTGGACATGAACCGGATTGTGAGGTCGCATGACATTTTGATGTTGTGCTTTGACACCTTACGCTACGACGTGGCCAAAGGAGAGGAAGCGAGCGGAGGTACTCCCGTGCTGAACCGGCATGGTTGTCCCTGGGAGAAGCGTCATGCACCGGGCAATTTCACTTATCCTTCCCATGCAGCCATCTTTGCAGGTTTCTTGCCTTCGCCGGCCGAACCTCATCTGTTGCGCAACCGTAAGTGGCTGTTTTTTCCCGTGCAGGCCGGGACCGGGCGCATTCCTCCGGCAGGAAGTTATCCCTTTACAGAAGCTTCTTTTGTCGAAGCATTGGGCAATGCCGGCTATGAAACGATGTGCATTGGCGGCGTGAATTTTTTCAGCAAGCGTAATCCTTTGGGACGTGTGTTCCCTTCTTTGTTCAAGCATAGTTATTGGTTGCCGGGCTTCGGGTGCATGGAACAGCATAGCGCTGAGAAGCAAATCGGCTTTGCGCTGGAAAAGTTGGAGCGTATTCCGGCCGACCGTCGTCTTTTTCTGTACATTAACTTCTCGGCAATCCATTATCCCAATGCTCATTATGTCCCGGGAAAGGTGAAAGACGACAAGGAGTCGCACGCGGCGGCTTTGCGCTATGTGGATAGTTGCTTGCCGACTCTGTTTCAGGCTTTCGAGCGCCGTGCAGACACTTTGGTCATCGCCTTGTCTGACCACGGCACGTGTTATGGCGAGGATGGTTATGAATACCATTGCATCGCTCACGAAGCTGTCTATACAGTCCCTTACAAACATTTTATCCTGAAGAAGTCATGATCTCGCGATATACGGACTACATGTATAGCTATCCGCATAAGACGGCCTACCGTCCGTTTCCGCACCCTGTGGCGTTAGATCCTTATCTGGAAGCCTTGAACGCGAAGGGGTGTCGTGCCAGCTTGTATTTCCATTTGCCTTTTTGCCACAGTAAATGCGGGTATTGCAACTTGTTTTCACTTTCGGCTCATACAGACCAGTTGGTGGATGCTTACTTGCGCACGCTGGAACGACAGGCCTTGCAGTTAGCCCCGATGGCACAGGGGCTGACCTTTGACGGATTTGCCGTCGGAGGAGGGACTCCCTTGTTGCTGGAACCTGACAAGTTGGGACGATTGTTTCGCATTGCTTCCATCTTCGGAGTACGTCCTGCTGATGTGTTCACTTCTGTCGAGACGTCGCCGGAATATGCAGACGAACTTCGTCTCGGCATCCTCAAGGAAGCGGGGACGGCCCGTGTCAGCATTGGCATTCAGAGCTTTCTTGACGGGGAATTGCGTGCATTGGGACGTCAGCCGAGGCGTGCGGACATCTATCCGGCCTTGGAACGTATCGGACAAGCCGGTTTTCCTATATTCAACATAGACCTGATTTACGGCATCAAGGGGCAGACACGGGACAGCTTTCTCTTGTCGCTGCGGGAGGCTTTGCTCTTCTCCCCGAACGAGCTGTTTGTCTATCCGCTCTATGTACGTTACGGGACGGGCATCCAGGAACGGGAAGACGACGATACGTCCTACAAGCTTTATCTGACAGCCCGCGATTACCTGTCGGAGCATGGATTCCGGCAAACTTCCATGCGTCGCTTTGTCCGCCATGCGGAGGAGGGGCACTCCTGTGGTGACGAGGTGATGCTCTCCTGTGGCGCCGGTGGGCGCAGCTATCTGGGACCGCTCCATTATGCCACCCGTTATGCTGTCCATCCTGGGCGTATCCGTGAGATTATCGACCAATATTTGCAGACTGAAGACTTTACAATGGCAGACAATGGTTTTATCCTCTCTCCCGACGAACAAGCACGACGCTATATCATTAAGAATTTGTTGTATCATACGGGTATTGACAAGCATGCGTGCTATGTCCGGCATGGTGTTCGTCCGGAGGACTACCCGCAGATGCAGATGTTGGCTGACCGGCATTGGGTGGAAGACGTGGATGGACATATCCGTTTGACGGATGAAGGCATGGGCTATTCCGACTACATCGGGCAACTGTTTATCTCTCCGGCCGTCCGCACGCTGATGAGCACTTATGCCTATTGACTTATGAGAAGGCTTGACTCCATTCGCCAGATTTACTACCGCGGTTTGTTGCGCAGTTGCAACTACACATGCTCTTACTGTCCCTTCGGGCGCAAGTCGCCTTCCGGTCCGACCTCGCGTGACGAGCAGGCTTGGCGGCGTTTCGTAGCCGCGATGGAGGCGTGGCGTTCTCCTGTCAGGCTGTTTCTTATTCCTTATGGCGAAGCACTGGTTCATGCCTATTATCGGGAGGGCATTGCGCAGCTGAGCACATTGCCTCATGTGAGAGGCGTCGGCTGTCAGACCAATCTCTCGTATCCGGCGCAGGCTTGGCTGGAGGAGCTGAGGCAGTCAGGGGCTGAAGTGGGTAAAATTCATTTGTGGGCTAGTTTTCATCCCGAGATGACCTCGGTCAGGCGCTTCGTCGACCAACTGCACCGGTTGCATGAAGCCGGACTTCAGGTTTGCGCCGGGGCTGTGGGCAAGCCGGACCATTTGGCCCTGCTGCAAGAGCTGCGCGACAGCCTTTCTCTTGACATCTATCTGTTTGTCAATGCTATGCAAGGATTGAAACGCGGCTATACGGCGGAGGAAACGTTGGCATTCTCCCGCATCGACAATCTCTTTGCATACGATGTGCAGAATGCGGCAGCCGATTGGGAACATTGCATGGGACGGAGCGAGTCATGCTTTGTCGACGGGTGGGGGAATGTCCGGGCCTGTCCACGCAGCCGGACTGTGTTGGGAAATCTTTATGGTGGTTTATCATTGGAGGAAGTACCGTGTACGAACCGACGATGTGACTGTTACATCGCGTTCAGCAACCTCATTCGCCATCCGCTCCGTCAGGTGATGGGCGAGGGTATGCTGTGGCGCACTCCGGAGAAAATGCCAGTGTCGGCTGTGTTTTTCGATGTGGACGGCACGCTCACCGGAGCAGATGGCCGTGTCCCGGACTCATACGCTGAGGCTCTGCGTTGGTTGAGCCGTCGTGTCCCGCTCTATCTGGCGACTTCTCTGACGGAGGACCTTGCACGCCGGAGGTTGGGACACAGTCTTTTCGTCCTGTTCCGCGGAGGAATTTTTGCTGACGGAGCTTCACTCCGTGGCGAAGGATGGAGTGAATGCCTTCCGTTACTTCCGCTATCCCTGCCCCAGCCGTTAGACCGCATGGTGAAGGTCACGGCCCATCAGGATGCCTTGGGACATCCCTATAAATACAGCCTGCTGCCCGACTCTCGGGAAGAGATTGCGCCCCTGCTCGAATGGCTTGGCACGCAGCCCTATCGTGTCTCCCGCAACAGACGGCTCATCACCCTGATTCATCCTCAAGCCGGGAAGAAAGAAGGCTTTCTTCGTCTCTGTGCACGGCTGGGCTTGCCGACGGGACGCGTATTGGCTGTAGGCAATGAAATTTCCGATGCAGACATGTTGGCTTGCACCCCTCTTTCCTGCGCTGTGCTGACAGCCGATGAGGCTCTCAAACAGCGTGTCCGCTATGTGCTCAATCCTGATAGGCTGGCTGCATTTTTCCACTTCAGCAAATGATGAAATATAGCCATCCAATAGGGTATAATGTGAGCAATGATTCGCGAATCACGGGCCGCACAGGTATGGAAGATTTAGAAGCGTGCCGGTTTTGCCTCTTCTGAGAGCTCGATGACCTCCAGGTCTTTGAACTCTCCGGCGTCAATCGTCAGGCGTACCAGCGTGCGTACTTTGTGGAATCCATAGATGCCGGCAGCTCCGGGGTTGATGTGGAGCAGCCCCAGCGTCTTGTCATACTTCACTTTCAGGATGTGTGAATGTCCGCTGATGAACAGCTTGGGAGGATGCACCAACAACAGGCCGCGGACGGACGGGTCATATTTTCCGGGATAACCTCCGATGTGCTTCATAAGCACGTCGACGCCTTCCACGGTGAAACGGTTGATTTGCGGATACATGTGGCGGAGTTCCTGTCCGTCGATGTTGCCGTAGACGGCCCGCAGGGGGCGGAAAGCTGCCAGCTGTTCGGCCAGCTCCGTCGAACCGATGTCGCCCGCGTGCCAGATTTCATCACAGTCTGCAAAGTATTTCAAGTAGCGTTCGTCCCAGTGGCCATGTGTGTCTGAGAGGATTCCGATGCGTTTCATGTTCTCTGTCTTTTTGATTGCTCCGCAAAAGTACGAGAAAACTTTTGCTAATCTCAACTATCATACCGTTCTTTGCAGAAGAAATTTCAAACAACCAAACACGTCGTTATGAAAGGAATCATTTTGGCCGGAGGTAGCGCGACCCGTCTCTATCCGCTTTCGAAGGCTATCTCCAAGCAAATCATGCCGGTGTATGACAAGCCGATGATATATTACCCTCTGTCCACGCTTATGCTGGCAGGCATCCGTGAGGTGCTTGTCATTTCCACGCCACGCGACCTGCCTGTCTTTCGCGAACTGCTGGGCACGGGCGAGGAGCTGGGCATGCGTTTTTCCTATAAGGTGCAGGAACAGCCCAACGGTCTGGCGCAGGCCTTTGTCCTCGGGGCTGACTTCCTTGACGGGGAGCCGGGATGTCTCATCCTGGGTGACAATCTCTTCTACGGACAGGGATTTTCGGCTATGCTTGCGCGTGCGTCGCAGAAGGTCCGTGACGGAGGCGCCTGCATTTTCGGTTATTTCGTCAAAGACCCGCGGGCATACGGCGTAGTGGAGTTTGACGCCGAAGGCACGGTGGTCTCCATCGAAGAAAAACCGCTCCGGCCGAAGAGCCATTATGCGGTGCCGGGGCTGTATTTCTATGACCATACCGTCGTGGAGAAAGCACGCAGCCTGCGTCTTTCGGCACGCGGCGAATATGAGATAACCGACTTGAACAATCTCTATCTGAAGGAGGGAAGCCTTCATGTGGAACTTTTCGGACGTGGCTTCGCTTGGCTCGACACAGGCAACTGCGACAGCCTGCTCGAAGCATCCAACTTCGTGGCCACCATCCAGAACCGGCAGGGATTCTATGTCAGTTGCATCGAGGAGATAGCCTGGCGCAATGGCTGGATTAGCGGGGCGCAACTCCATGCCTTGGGTGAACGCCTTTCCAAGACAGCCTACGGGCGTTATCTGATGGAACTTGTTACGAACGAAATTGAAAAACGATGAATATGAAGACTTATCTGGTGACCGGAGCGGCCGGATTTATCGGCGCGAACTACATTAAATATATCCTGAAGATGCATGACGACGTGCGTGTCGTCGTGCTCGACCTGCTGACGTATGCCGGCAACCTCGGCACGATTGCCGCCGATATTGACGGCGAACGCTGCGTCTTTGTGCGGGGCGACATTGGCGACCGCCAGTTGGTCGACAGCCTCTTTGCTACCTATGCATTCGACTATGTCGTGAATTTCGCGGCGGAGAGCCATGTCGACCGAAGCATTGAGAATCCCCAGCTTTTCCTCCAGACCAATATCCTGGGCACGCAAAACTTGCTCGATGCGGCGCGTCGTGCCTGGACGAGGGGAACGGATGCCGGCGGCTATCCTCTCTGGCGGGAGGGGGTGCGTTTCCATCAGGTGTCGACCGATGAGGTGTATGGCAGCTTGGGGGCTGAGGGCTATTTCCGGGAAGACACGCCTCTGTGCCCGCACAGCCCGTACAGCGCATCGAAAGCCAGTGCCGACCTGTTCGTCATGGCTTATCACGACACTTACCACATGCCGGTGAGCATCACTCGTTGTAGCAACAACTATGGTCCTTACCAGTTCCCGGAGAAGCTCATCCCGCTCCTCATCAAGAATATCCTCGAAGGCAAGCCGCTTCCCGTCTATGGCGACGGCACGAACGTGCGCGACTGGCTCTATGTCGAGGATCATTGCAAGGCCATCGAATTGGTGCTCCGGGAGGGAAGGCCCGGTTCGATTTATAATGTAGGCGGGCACAATGAGAGGCAGAACATCGACATCGTGCGTATGTCCATTGCTACTGTCCGCCGCCTCATGACCGAGCGTCCGGAACTTCGCTGGGTCTTGAAGAAACAGGAGCGTGACGCCGAGGGGCAGATTACTGTCGACTGGATGGATGAACGCCTTATCACCTTTGTCCGTGACCGCTTGGGGCATGACCAGCGTTATGCCATCGACCCCGACAAGATACGCCGCGAGCTGGGTTGGCAGCCGGAGACGTCTTTTGAGGATGGCATCGTCCGCACCATCGAGTGGTATCTCACCCATCAGGAATGGGTCACGCAAGTCACCAGCGGCGATTACCAGCATTACTACGAACGTATGTACGGCGGCCGCTGACACGCCGCGGCGCACAAGGCAAAGGGGGCGTGCAGGAGTTGGCCCGGTGTCAATCCTGCACGCCCCCTTTTGTGTCTGTGGATACGTCCGTATGTAGCCGTTCTTAGATGTACATCGGAGTGCTCCCAGATGTACATCCCAGCATTCCCGGATGTACATCGGAGCATGCTTGGATGTACATCTAAGAACGACGGCATACTGATATAGATTGGAGCGGGAGGCATAGGGATAAAAAACGGAAGCGCATCCGTCGTCTGTCGGGATGCGCTTCCGTCGGGGGATAGCTGTATGTCGTGTACGGGCTTTAAGCCTCGCTTTCAGCAGCTTCGTATTCGTTCGTTTGGAAACGGCGGGCAGCACGTAGCAGGTGGCGCAGCGAGCTGACGAGTTCCTGTGTCTCCTGGAGGATGTTCAGGTAGACGTAAGACACGGTGAGGTTGCTCTTTTCGTCCTGCATGCGGTTCATCTGCAACTTGCGGGTGCGTGAGAGAGCCTCTTTCAGGCGGTCGCATTCAGCGCGTATCTCGTCCACTTCCTCATAGTGTGCGCCGTCAATCACGTCGTGCGTGCGCTTCAGCAGGTAGACCAGCGTGTCGCGCAGGGGGATGAACTCTTTGACCAACTCTTTGGGCATGGGCTTGAAGTTGTTGTCCACATGTTCTTCGCATGGTTCGCAGATGCGTCGCAGGCAGTACATGATTTGTTGGCAACTGTTGCTTCCCAGGTGGAACCACGTGTTCTTCTCAATGGCGATTTCCTTGTCGATGCGCTGCATGCCGACCATTTCCTTGCGGCGCATTTTCTTCAGGGCGCTTTTCTCGGTGCGCAATGCACTGTCGGCGCGTCGCAGGCTGCGGAGGTCATCGTTGACAAATCCGTCGGTGATTTGTGTGTAAGTGTTGATAACAAAGTCCAAGTAGAGCGATTGGTTGTCGGCGATGTGTTGGCAGAGCAAGTTCAAGGTCTCTTTCTTGTCCTTTGAAGCTACGATACGGCGGAACAAGTCGTCCGGGATTTCGGCTTTGAGCTTTTTGTTGTATTTCTTATGGCTGTAAATGAGGCGCACGATGGCTATGACAATCATGGCCACGATGGCTACGGTTCCTCCGAAGTACATGATCAGCGTGATGGTGAAGCAGAACAAGAACGCAGCTCCGGCCGTGATGAACCATCCACCGATGACGGAGAGTACGCCCGTGATACGGAACACGGCACTTTCGCGTCCCCATGCCCGGTCAGCCAAGGACGAACCCATGGCAACCATAAAGGCTACATACGTGGTCGACAAGGGGAGTTTCAGAGATGTTCCCAGGGCGATGAGCAGGCCGGCAAGTACCAGATTGACTGACGCACGCACCAAGTCGAAGGCTGCACCGTTGGCCAGGATGATTTCGTCTTGATTGAAGCGTTTGCGCACCCAGGCTCTGATGGGCATGGGAGTGACGCTGATGACGGTGTTGAATGCCGTCGTTGTGGCGCGCACGATGGAACGTGCCATGCGTGAGGAGCCGAACATTTCGTCGCCCACGTCCTGGCGGGCCAAGTCGACAGAAGTCTTCACCACATTGTGGGCTTTCTTGGAAGTCATTAAGGATATGACCATTACAACGCCTGCGATAGCCAAGAAATAGATGGGCGTATGGGCCGGAGCGTTGAGTGCTCCCATGGCGTGTTGGGCGACATCGCCTCCGCCGGCTGCCATATAGTCTTGATAGGAAGAGAATCCGGCGAGAGGTACACCGGTGAAGTTTACAAGGTCATTGCCAGCAAATGACATGGCCAATGCGAATGTGCCCAGCAGGACTACGACCTTGAACACATTGACTTTCAGCCAGTGGAGGATTTGCATCAGCAGGGTGAAGAAGATAAGTCCGAAGACGATGAACTCCATGCTGTGGCTGTCGAGATAGTGTTGCATGTCGGGTGTCATGAAGCTCATGTCACGTATGCCTTTCACCAGCATGAAGTAGCAGATGGCTGTGGCTGCAATACCGCCGAAGAGGCCGATGCGCCACTTCAGGTGCGACTTATAATTGAATGTAAAAATGAGGCGAGCGATGAATTGGACGACTGTCCCGAAGAAGAATGCGATGGCCACCGAGACGAAGATGGCGATGATGACTGAGAGTGCCTTTTCTGTGTTGACTAGGTCGGCAAATCCTAATCCTGTGTTGTCGTGAGCCAGTTTGACGATGGTCAGGCCTGTTGTTCCGCCTAGCAGTGAGAATACCATGGAGACGGTGGTGGAGGTGGGGAATCCTAGAGAATTGAAGATGTCCAGCAAGATGATGTCTGTCACCATGACCGCAATGAAGATGCACATCAATTCGTTTAGGTAAAACTGCTCCGGCCTGAAGATTCCGTGTCGGGCGATGTCCATCATACCACTGCTCATGGTGGCTCCGCAGAAGATTCCGATAGCGGCAATGATCATGATGGTTCTGAACGTGGCTGCTTTGGCGCCGATAGCCGAATTGAGGAAATTTACGGCATCGTTGCTGACCCCGACCCAGAGGTCAAACACGGCAAGCATAAATAGGAAGATGACGAGTCCTAAGTAGATTGTTTCCATAAAATGTTTTCAGTAGTTATAAAAATCACGCTGCAAAGATACGTCATCCGCTTCATCCCACAATGTTACACATATTACATTCGTGTTACAAAGTTACATTTTCATTACAAAAAGCTCATCACCACCAGTTGGGCCACGATGACACGCAGGAACATACAGAATGGATACACCGTCGCGTAGGACACTGCCGGGTGGTCGCCGGCGATGGTGTCATTGGCATAATTGAGCGCCATGGGATTGGCCATACTTCCGCACAGCATGCCCGCCACGTAGCCGAAATCAACTTTCCAAACTCGGCATGAAAGCAATGCCATCACCACGACGGGGACGAATGTAATGAGGAATCCGGCCCCAATCCATAGTGCGCCTTCCGGACGGAAGACTGTTTCGAAGAAATCCGCGCCGGCATCAAGCCCTAGACATGCCAGGTAGATGGACAGTCCCAATGCGCGGAGCATCAGGTTGGCACTGTGGGTCGTGTAAGTAATCATGTGGATGCGCGGGCCGAATGTGCCTATCAGGATGCCCACCACGATGGGGCCACCGGCCAGCCCCAGACGGACGGGGAGTTCCACTCCCGGGATGGCGATGGGAATCGAACCGAGGATGAGGCCCAATGTGATACCTATAAATATGGACACGAGATTGGGCTCTTTGAGGCTCTTGACTGCATTACCCAGCACTTTTTCCACATTTTGTACGGCAGGTGCTTCTCCCACGACCGTCAGGCGGTCGCCTAGCTGAAGTATGAGATCAGGAGTGGCAAGCAACTGGATGCCACTGCGATAGATACGGGTGATATTGATGCCAAAAGCGTTGCGTAGGCGCAGAGAGCCAAGACGTTTGCCGTTGATTTCCGGACGAGTTACGATGATACGTCTTGACACCATCTTGCTGTCAATGGCATTCCAGTCGATGTCTTCCTTGTTCCAGTCCGTTTGTTCTTGTTCGCCGAAGAGCATGGTCAGGCTAGGGGCATCTTTATCATTGGTAATGACAAGCAGGCGGTCACCTTCATGCAGTTCCGTGTCAAAGGTGGGGATGCTGACGTTGCCATTCCGCCATAGACGTGACACGACAAACCGGTGTCCGGCATGTGCGGCAATCTCTTTCAGGTTTTTTCCGATAATGCCGGGGTTGTGCACTTGGTAGGTCGCAATGAATGTATGGTCTTGAGATTCAGAAGATGAAGCATTGTCGTCTGTGCTGCGTATCCATAGTTTGCGCACGACGATGAGAGCCAGGATGACTCCCACCACTCCCAAGGGATATGTGACTGCACATCCCAAGGCTGCTCCACTACTGTCCAGGCCGAGTTGTTTCAGTGCCTGCTGGGCAGCGCCGAGTGCCGGAGTGTTGGTTGTGGCTCCGCAGAGTATGCCCACCATGTCGGACATGGATATGGGTGTGAGATAACACAGCCCGATGGCGACCAACGTGCCCAGCAGAACAACGCCTGCCCCCAGGAGATTGAGTCGCAAACCGCCGGTACGGAATGAACTGAAAAAGCCGGGTCCCACTTGCAGCCCCAATGCATACACGAAAAGCACGAGGCCAAAACTTTCGGCATAGTTGAGCATGTCGGTATCGACAGAGATTCCTAGATGGCCTGCTAAAATGCCAACAAAAAATACGAATGTGACACCCAGCGACACGCCCCATACGCGTATCCTTCCCAGCATGAGGCCTATGGCCGATAATAGAGAAATCACGATAAGTGCTTGTAAAGCTGAATGTTCCAGTATTATGTCCTTTATCCAATCCATGTGAGTCTATACGTTTTTTGAAATGGACTGCAAAGATAATACGAATTTTGGAAGCAATCCGGGAGCAATGAAGAAAAGTGCTCGGCGGACACCTTGTGGGCATAGGCTGTGTGCTCCGTGTGAAAGTGTCGGAAAGTGCGGCTTCGTCAGCTGAATGTTTCGGTCTCGGTCTGATGCCGGATGCTCCGATTTGTTACGTAAGAAAACAAAAAAGCTGATTTGCAAACATTTGATTTGGCAAATCAGCTATTCTTGCTTGGTGATTCCGCTGCGATTCGAACGCAGGACCCACGCCTTAGAAGGGCGTTGCTCTATCCAGCTGAGCTACGGAACCATCCTCATTTGTGCGTGCAAAGGTAGTCTTTTTATGGTAAATAGCAAAGTTTTGGAATCAATTTTTCTAATATTGGTTTTAAATATATTGTAGATCAAATGTTTATGTTTCTTTGTGTGTCGCAAGATATTACTTGGAGGATAATCCTTCGCCCGATGTTGGATTTGGCCCTGTTAAGGGTAGTCGACCATGCTATTGATTCGTCCCGTAGCTGCAAAGGTATTCGCTTTCGGCCACCATAAAGGCTGTCATGCGTGCCGGATTTCGTGCGGTGAGTTTGAGTTTATGTCATTGGGCTGTCGGGTCGGGTGTGGAGAAAATAGCAGAGGCTGTCCTGAACGGGACAGCCTCTGATTATTATGTTCGTTTGTATGGATGATATTATACAAACCAGCGTACGTAACAGAAGTCTTGACGGTGGGGGAGTTCCGGATGCTTCGGATACATACGATAGGACAAGCTGAAACTTCCGGCATTGTTCAGCACATGGACGCATTGGAACGTGTAGAGGTTGCCCTCTTGTTTAATCATTTCCATCGGTTCTACGGAATAGATGTGCTCTTTTCCGTCTTTGTCCTTATACATCGTTACAAGCTCTACGCCAATGGCGTCTTTCAGGCCTTTTTCGTCAAGGACAACGGTCATGGTGTATTCCTTGCCACTTTCCACTCCGCCTTCAAAGAGGGCTTCGGAGCGTGCTGTTGACACCACTTGGATGCTGTCCCAGCGTTCGGCCACGGCTTCTTTCCAAGCTGCCAGTTCCTTTGCCTTTGCGTAGTTGTTTTCTTGCAGATGGTGGTAGCGCTGTGCTTCCTTGCAATAGAACTTGCTGTAATAGTCGTCCAGCTGACGTTTCATCGTATAGTGAGGAGCGATTCTGGCAATCGAGTTCTTGATGGTGCGAATCCAGCCTTCGGAATAGCCTTTGCGGTTGCGTGCGTAGTAGAGCGGGAGGATTTCAGTTTCAAGTATGCTGTAGATGGTTGCAGCATCGAGTTCATCCTGGTAGGCTTGGTTTTCGTAAGTGCGTTTGTCGGTCAATGCCCATCCTGCACCTTCGCGGTAACCTTCCAGCCACCAGCCGTCGAGCACGGAGAAGTTGATGACACCGTTCATCAGGGCTTTTTCTCCCGATGTACCGGAGGCTTCCAGCGGACGTGTCGGGGTGTTCAGCCAGATGTCAACGCCGGAAATCAGGCGGCGTGCCAGTTTCATGTCATAGTTCTCCAGGAAGATGATTTTTCCCAGGAATTCAGGACGGCGGGAGATTTCGATAATCTGCTTGATGAGTCCTTGTCCTGCACCGTCATTCGGGTGGGCCTTGCCTGTGTAGAGGAACTGTACAGGATAGTCCGGGTTGTTGACGATTTTGGAGAGGCGTTCCAAGTCCGTGAACAGCAAGTGTGCACGCTTATATGTAGCGAAGCGACGGCCGAAACCGATTAACAGTGCGTTCGGATTGATTTTTTCCATAACAGATACCACACGTGACGGGTCTCCTTGACGTTTGAGCCAGTCTTCGCGGAATGACTTGCGGATATAATCGACCAGTTTCTTCTTGAGAGCCTGACGGGTAGCCCAGATTTCTTCATCGGGCACTTGATAGATTTTCTCCCAGATGCTGGCGTTGGATTGGTCGGCCAGGAAGTGTGAATCGAAATAGCGGCTGTAGAGCTCTTGCCATTCTGAAGCGCACCATGTCTGGAAGTGTACGCCATTGGTCACGTAGCCGACGTGATTCTCTTCCGGGTAATATCCTTTCCAGATGCCGGCAAACATGGCTTGTGACACTTTGCCGTGGAGTTTGCTTACGCCGTTGACTTCCTGGCAGGTGTTGCAGGCAAAAGTAGACATGCAGAAGCGTTCATTGTGGTCTCCCGGGTTCATTCGTCCCATGTCCATCAGGTCGTCCCAGCTGATGCCCAGCATTTGCGGATAGCCGCCCATGTATTTGCCGAACAGGCCTTCGTCGAAGTAGTCATGACCGGCCGGTACGGGGGTATGTACCGTGTAGAGGGACGAAGAGCGGACGAGTTCGAGGGCTTCATCAAAGGTCAGACCTTTCTCGACAAAGTCGCACAGACGTTTCAAGTTGCACAGTGCAGCGTGTCCTTCGTTGCAGTGGTACACGTCTTTTTCGATGCCGAGGGCTTCCAGGGTCAGCATACCTCCGATACCCAAGAGGATTTCTTGTTTCAAGCGGTTTTCCCAGTCGCCACCGTAGAGTTGGGACGTGATGGGGCGGTCAAATTCGCTGTTCATCTCGTTGTCTGTGTCCATCAGGTACAAAGGCACACGTCCGATGTTGACACGCCAGATGTAGGCATATACCCAGTAGTTCATATAGGGCACTTTTACTACCAACGGTTGTCCGTCTTTGTCCATCACCCGTTCGATAGGCAAGCTTCCGAAGTTTTGAGTCTCGTAGTTGGCTATTTGTTGTCCGTCCATGGACAGAGTCTGGGTGAAATAGCCGTGGCGATAGAGCAGGCCGATGCCGCACATATCGACATTGCTGTCTGAAGCTTCTTTCATGTAGTCGCCGGCAAGGATACCTAAACCGCCGGAATAAAGTTTCAGGACGTGGTTCAAACCATACTCCATGCAGAAATAAGCTACGGAGGGACGGCTCTTGTCGGGTTTGACACTCATGTATTCGCTGAAGTTGTCATAGACAGCATCCATGCGTTTGAGGATGACTTTGTCTTGTGCGAGTTGTTCCAGTTGTTCGTAACTCAGGCGTTCGAGCAATAGGACGGGGTTTTGTCCGACCTCTTTCCAAAGGTCTGGGTTCAGTGATTTGAAGAGGTCTGTCGCTTCGTGGTTCCAAGCCCACCACATGTTGCGCGACAATTCGGCAAGTTTCTTTAACTCGTCAGGAATCCTAGACTTTACAGTAACTTCTTTCCAACTAGGGATATTCGCATTACTAATTTTGACTTTCATACAAGAGATTTTTGTTATTTAGTTTTTTTGTATTTTTAGTTCAGCCTGGCTTTGGCTTTTCTTAAAGCCACGTCGTAAGCCTCGTAGTAGTAGGTTATGAAATGTTTCCAAAGCGCTTTTTCCGAGATGGTGACAGCACGTTTACGGATGTCCTTAATCTCTTTCTCTGATAGTGTGGAGAATTCTGTGATTGTATCTTTAATGGCATCTGCCACTTCCGAGTAGTTGTAGTCCGAGCGGTGTATCACTTTGACGCCGTCTTTCAGTTCGCTGTAGCCGTGTTTCAGCGAGTTCACCCACAGGCCGAATCCAGCCAAGTCTGTCGTGACGGTCGGCACATGGAAAGCTATACTTTCCAGTGGGGTGTATCCCCACGGCTCGTAGTAAGACGGATAGATAGTGAGGTCGTTGCCCAGGATGACATCATAATAGGAGAAGTTCAAGATGCCGTCGTTGCCATCCAGATAACAGGGCAGGAAGATAATCTTGACCTTGTCGGTCGCGGCATTGGACATGCCCAGGTATTTCAGCATGTCGAGCACTTTGTCGTTGCTCATGTCATGCAGCCAGTGGGTGACAAACGGGCAATAGAGCGGCGTGTCAAAGTCGTTTTTGCTGTCCAGTCGCTCTTTCAAGTCTTCGCGTGGTTCGCCCACCCAGCCTGGTACGGTGACAAATGCCACGACGTCTTTTTGCAGGTTTTTGTCCCGGTTTAGCCGGTTCATGGATTCCAGGTAGACATCCAAACCTTTGTTCTTGAATTCATAACGTCCGCTTGTGCTGACGAGGATGGTATTGTCATCCAGATGAGTGCCCAGTAATTTGTTTGCCACATTCAGCAATGCCGCGCGTGCCTTCTTTCTCTTCGCCGCGTAACTGTTGCCTTTAGGGACGAAGTCATTTTCAAATCCGTTCATTAATATCACGTCAGCCGGCTTGTCCAGCAGTTCAAGACACTCGTTGGCCGTGATTTCGCTCACGGTCGTGAAGCAGTCGACATTGTGCGCCGTTTGTTTTTCGATGGAGTGTTTGGATTGCATGTTGAGTTCGCCGGCCATCTGGTCGCCGTTGTAGGCAAACAGATAATCGTAGAGAGGTTTGTTGTTGCCGGCTATGGAGCGTCCGATAGAAGTGGCGTGCGTGGTGAATATGGTGGCGATTTCCGGCACCTGCTTGCGGACATACAGCGCACCCAGGCCGGTCATCCATTCATGTGCCTGGTAGACGACATTGTCGGAGGCCGTGAGTTTGTGGTAACGGAAATAGCTTTCCACAAGTTTGCCTGCTGCAAAGGAAAACATCGAGGCTTCATCATAATCACCGTAAGCATGCAGCGAATCGACATTGAAGTCCAGCCATGCCTGGGTATAGATGTCATTCTTTTGGGCATAAAAGCTGTCGAAGTCGACGAGGAAAACAATCGGAGTGCCCGGGATGTCCCACCGTCCGGCGCGGAAGTCTAGATTTTCTTGTGTTTTAGCATAGTTTTTCCATTCTTTATATAAAGAATCGTCTTCTAAAAATAGTGGATTGTTTTTTCCTTTCCATACATCGGGCCCGATGAAGAACAGGCGGTCTTTAAAGGCCTCTTGCAGGGTTTTGGCCCGTGTAGAAAGAACGGTATAAATTCCTCCTACTTTGTTACATACCTCCCAACTGGATTCGAATATGTAACCGGGAGTTAAATACTGTGTTTCCATAATCTCGAAATTTTTCGCAAAGATATAAAATCTTAGGTAGAAATAGGAAGAATTGGAATAATTATAACATTTAAAATAAAGTCATTATCAATTTGCTACAAATGTAGGGTGGAGCGTGCAGATAGTCATGTGGAATGGTTTCTTTTGTATTCTTTCTGTCAACTTTCTGCATTTTTTGTTTTCATCCGTTGGGTACCGACAATGGCCAGCGTGACAGCCATGAGGACGACGACGATGCCGATGACTTGCATGAGCGTGCAAGTTTCGTTTAAAAACATGATACCCATGAACACGGCTGTCAGCGGTTCTAGGGCGCCCAGGATGGCTGTCGTCGTGGGGCCCACTCTTTTGACCGCAAGGATTAGGGTTAGGTCAGACACGAGCGTCGGGACCAGTGCCAGCAAGACCAGATGTACGGCTGTTGATATGTCGGGGATGGGGGAGAAGCCTCCGTCCTGCACCAGGACATTGATGAAGAAGATGAGCGCACAGTTGAGCAAGACGTAGAATGTCATTTTCAGGCCGTCCATATTGCGGATGCGAAATTTCTGTATGCCGACGATGTAAGTGGCATACGTGCACACGGTGATCAGGGCCAGTGTCAGGCCGACGGAGTCGATGCTTTGGCTTCCTCCGGAATTGCCCAGGAAGCCGACTCCCATGACGGCCAGGCCTGTAGCCAGGTAGATAATCCAGTTGCCTCTTTCCTTAAACAGGAGAATCATGATGAGCGTGACCAGCACCGGATAGAGAAAATGGATGGTCGTGGCCATCCCGCTCGGGATGTACAAGTAGGAAAGGGTCAGCAGCATGGAGGTGGCTGCATAGAAAATGCTGAGCAGGCACAGCATCTTGTATTCATCCTTGCTGATGCTGAATGATTCTTTCTTCAGCAGCAGGACGATGCCCATGGCGATGCATGACAGGAAAAAACGGTAGAAGACGACTGTGTTGACTGCTACTCCTGCATGGATGGCCGGCAGGGCAAAGAAGGGCACAAGGCCGAATGTCGCCGAAGAGATGACGGCATACAATAGTCCTCTCACAGAATTCATGGTCCGGGGTGTTAGGGCTTGTGCATTATGAATGTTTCAGGATATGCCTCAAGCGGTCGGTCACAGGCTTTTCGATGACAATCAGGGTGACGGCCGTCAGGACCAACACGATGCCCAACAGGATGCGCGGAGTCAGTTGCTCGTTGAATAGCATGACGCCGAAGAAGAGGGCGGTCACCGGTTCCAGTGCTCCCAGGATGGCTGTGGGCGTAGAGCCGATGTTGTGGATGGCGACGGTCGTGCATATCAGGGACACGACTGTGGGCAGCAGGGCCAGCGCGATGACATTGGCCCAGCCGGAGAAGGTGTGCACGGGGATGAGCGCCGTGCCGAAATCCAGCCGCACCAGGTAGATGGAGAAGCCGAACAGCAGGGCATAGAACGTCAGCCGCATGTTGGGAATATTTTTCAGTACCGATTGATTCACTCCCACGATGTAGACCGCATACGACAGCGATGATAGCAGCACGAAGGCGAGGCCTACCCAACTGAGCATAGCCCCGTCAGTCCCCTTAGTAAGGAAGCTGATGCCGCAAAGGGCCAGGGCGATACCGCCCCACACGACGAAGGATACCCGTTCGTGGAAACATATCATCATGATGAGGGCGACCAGAACCGGATAGACGAAAAGGATGGTCGAGGCGATTCCTGCATCCATGTAGTTGTAACTGAGGAAGAGCAGGAGCGAGGAGCTGGAGAAAATCAGTCCCGCGATGATCAGCGGAAGCACCTCTTTCTTTTCAAGTTTGAAAGACTCGCCTTTCCATTTCATAAGCAGACCTAAAAACACGATGGCCAGCCCATATCTATAGAAAAGCACAGAGTCTGCATTCAAGCCTTCTTTATAGAGCGGAAGGGCAAACAAGGGGTTCATGCCATAAGTCATGGCGGCGACCATGCCGCAGATAAAACCTTTTGTCTTACAGGGAATCATAGCCTTTTTGTAGTTTGTGATTTTTTAGCGCGCAAAGATACATAAGATTTAGGGATACTCAAGTTGAAATGGGAAGATTTTTCATCATGTGGAAAGCCTTTTTGTCCGTGTCGCGCGGGAGTGTTTTCCGGCTGCCTTGGCAGCCTGCTTTGCCGAAGCCGAAAGAGGCAGGCCGGGAGCGGAGTAGAGGGTAGGCGAGGGCGGAAAGGAGGCCGTCCGACCACGGAAAGGAGGGTAGGCGAGGACGGAAAGGAAGGCGTCGCGGAGGGGTGAAATAAGTAGGCTGGGCGGAAGGACTTTCCGATGATTATTTTATAGCTTTGCATACGTGTTTAAAGAAAACAAGATAGTGATATGAACAAAGGAATCATCGTAGGATGCGCCCTTTGCTTGGGGGCGCTTTCGTCTAATGCCGAAAATGTAGACATCAAGCAATTCCGCTATGCCGGACCGTATAGCGTGCAGAAACCTTTCATGTCGGAGGAGAAGAATGCCGCCGGAAAGATGTTTCAGGAAGAAGACTTGCTGAACAGCATATTGTCGCCGGACGCCGTGCGGACAGGCCGTGTGTTGGAAGGAGGCGTGTTGCCCTCCACTCCCGGCTATGCCCTGCATCTGGCAGGTTTTAGTGTGGACAATACGCGGTTTGCCAAAGGACGGCTGACCGTGAAGGGCGTCAAGCATTATGCGGTCTATATCGACGGCAAGGAGCATAAAGGCGGCGAAGTGACATTGACTCCAGCCACCCATCAGTTTGTCATCAAATGCCTGACGATGCCTGACGAGAGCGACACGCTCTCCGTGAGCCTGGAAAGCGAGCAGGAAGGTGTGTTCTCCATCAACGAGAGCGGAAAGAGGCTCTATGTGCTGGACGATGCCATCAATGGACGCCGTTTCAGCGGAATTGGGCTTTCGGCTGACGGACGCTATCTGATTACCACCTACACGACGACGCTTGCCGGTGGTGACACCGAGAGCCGTTCGCGCGTGACAGAAGTGTCGACTGGACGGGTCGTGACAGAGACTCCTCTTGCCATCCACTGGATGCCGACGAGCTGCCGGTATTACTATACGCGTCGGAATGTCGAAGGACGTGACCTGGTGGCTGTCAATCCGGCAAACATGCAGGAGACAGTGCTGGCCCGCAACATACCTGAAGGTTTTTTCCAGATAGCTCCCGGAGAGACTTATTTGCTGTATGGCCTGACGGAGGAAGGACAGAAGGAGCAGAAGGACATCTACCGCATCCTGGAGCCGGATGACCGCCAGCCCGGATGGCGGACCCGCCGCTATCTGGCCCGCTACGACTTGGCCAGCGGTCTGTTGCAACGGTTGACTTATGGCTATCGGGATGCGTCTGTGCATGACATCTCGGCTGACGGGCGCGAGTTGCTTTTTGGCGTGAACAAACAGGACATCACCAAGCGTCCGTTTACCCGGACCTCCATCTATCGGATGGACATGGAGACTTTGAAAGTCGACACCCTGCTGACGGACGAAGGGTTCATCTCGCGCTGTCTCTTTTCTCCTGACGGAAGCCGCCTGCTGGTGGTGGGTTCGGGTGATGCGTTTGGCGGTGTCGGACTGGCCATCAAGGAGGGGCAGAAGTCAAGTTACTATGACAACCAGCTATTCCTCTACGATCTCGCGAGCCGGAAGGCGACTCCCCTGACAAAAGATTTCGACCCGAGCGTGGCAGCCGTCGACTGGAGTGCAGCTGACGGCTCGGTCTACTTCACGGCTTACGCACGCGACTGCATCAGTCTCTTCCGTCTGCGACTGCCTTCGGGAAGCATCGATCGGATGAACATCCCCGAGGAAGTAGTCAAGACGTTCTCGCTCTCAGCCTCTGCGCCCGTGATGGCTTTCTATGGCGAAAGCGCGTCGAATGCGAGCCGGCTGTATACGGTCAATCTGAAAAACGATAAGACGACCCTGCGTGAAGACCTCAATCCTGAGATTCTGGACGGTGTGCAGCTGGGCGAGTGTCAGGCCTGGAACTTCCGCAACTCACGCGGAGACATCATCTGCGGACGCTTCTATCTGCCGCCGCACTTCGACGCATCGCGGAAATATCCTCTCATCGTGAACTATTACGGAGGCTGTACGCCCATCGAGCGCACTTTCGAAGGACGCTACCCGCTTCATGCTTATGCTGCTCTGGGCTATGTGGTCTATGTCGTCGAGCCAAGCGGGGCTATCGGTTTCGGCCAGGAGTTTTCCGCACGCCATGTCAACGGGTGGGGTGACTACACCGCCGACGACATCATTGAGGGTACACGCCGCTTCTGCGAGGAACATCCGTTTGTCGATGTCTCGAAAATCGGTTGCATCGGAGCATCCTATGGTGGATTCATGACGCAGTATTTGCAGACGAAGACCGACCTCTTCGCCGCAGCCATCTCACACGCCGGCATCAGCAACATCACCAGTTATTGGGGTGAAGGCTATTGGGGATATTCCTACAGTGAGGCAGCTTCGGCCGACAGTTATCCGTGGAACAACCCGAAACTCTACACGGACAACAGCCCGCTGTTCCATGCTGATCGCATTCATACACCCATCCTCTTCCTCCACGGCTCTGCGGACACGAATGTGCCCATCGGCGAGAGTATCCAGATGTTTACGGCACTGAAACTCCTTGGACGGGAGACGGCTTTCGTCACCGTCGACGGCGAGAACCATCTCATCACCGACTATCACAAGCGTATCCTCTGGCAAAACACCATTTTTGCCTGGTTTGCCAAATATCTGCAAGATGACCCCACGTGGTGGAACTCACTTTATCCTGAACAGACACTCTAAACTATTATATATAATAAGGTATAGGATTAAAAACATGAAAGAATATCCAAAAGTGTTGGCCATTGCCGGGAGCGAACCTCTGGGGAGTGCCGGTGTGCAGGCCGACATCAAGTCAATCTCTGCTTGCGGGAGCTATGCCGCAGGCGCCATCACCTGCATTGTCGATGAAGACACGACCCGTGTGAAACAAGTATTCCCGTTGCCAGTCGAGTTGGTGACAGGGCAGGTCCGTTCATTTCTTGACGATGTGCATGCTTCCGCTATCAAGACCGGTATGCTTTTCACCGAGGAGCTTGTGCGTACGCTGGGCGATGTGCTTGCTGCTTATCGCACGGTTCCGCTCGTGGTCGACCCCGTGATGGTCGATTCTGCCGGCACTCCCCTCATCAGGCCTGAGGCCATCGATGCTTATAAGGAGAGCCTTTTCCCGCTGGCAACCCTCATCACACCCAATTTTCGGGAAGCAAACCTGCTGCTTCACAAGACATTCAGCGGCGACACGGACGAGGACATCCGTGCCCTCTGTCGCTGGGGAAACGCTGCCATCGTGAAGTCTGTGCCTCATCCTGAGGGGCTGATGGACGTGTTCTATTCGGCTTCCACCGGCATGAAGACTTTTGTGAAGGCGAAGGTCGACACGCGCAATGTCAATGGGACGGGCTGCACATTTTCCTCCTCCATCGCCGCCTACCTCTCGCAAGGGCATACGCTGTATGAGGCTGTATGCCTGGCCGAGACTTACATCGACGGCGCTATTCGTGTGGGAGCGACCTATCGTTTCGGCACCGGTTTCGGGCCTGTGGCGCATTTCTACCGCAGGTCTGAAGCTGGCAGAACGGCAGAATGAGAAAGGAGGGTCGTGTTAAGGTCAAGACACGGCCCTCTTTTTATCTGACGATGGGTCATAGCAGCATCGTCGAAGGACTGTCGTCTGTGTACCAGGAACTACGGTAGATGTCGGCGATAAAGTGCTTGGTGCATACGATTTTCAATGCGTAGATTTCTGTCTGGTAGAGATAGTTGTCGCCCTGAAGTGTCCGCTTGGCCGGCCATGCCTTACGGTAGATGAGGCCGCATTCCACTTGACTGAACATGCGCCGTTGCGCAACGTCGATGTATTTCCCTCCGGTATACTCGGGCAACAGGATGCCCAGACGCAATTCTTTCGGCTTCCTGTGAGGCATTTCTTCGATTACGCACCATTGTAGCTTCATGCTTTTGGGCAGGTTGAAGTAGCGCCGGAAAAACTTGAAGGTGTTGAATTCGTAGTATTCCATAAGCAAGCTTTTAAGGATGATTGGGACAAATGTATGGATTTTCCCTATAAATATCCCTTCTATATCTTGGCTTTTTACTACTTTTGCATACATATTTAATAATATCCAGACAAAGACAATATGCAGGAAAAGATTATTATTCTTGATTTCGGTTCACAAACCACCCAGCTCATCGGACGCCGAGTGCGCGAAATGAACACGTATTGTGAGATTCTGCCTTACAACAAATTCCCGCATGACGATCCGTCGGTCATCGGCGTCATCCTGTCGGGAAGCCCGTTTTCAGTCTATGACGAACATGCGTTCAAGATTGACCTGAGCGGCATCCGCGGCAAATATCCCATCCTCGGCATCTGCTACGGAGCGCAGTACATGGCTTATGTCGGTGGCGGACGCGTCGAGCCGGCAGGTACTCGCGAGTACGGTCGTGCCCACTTGGCCCGCTTCGAGAAGGGCAATCCGCTTTTCAAGGACGTGCGTGACAATTCGCAGGTGTGGATGAGCCACGGCGACACCATCACAGCTATCCCGGAGGGCTTCCGTGCCATCGCTTCGACTGACAAAGTAGCCATTGCGGCCTACCAGGCAGAAGGCGAGAAGCTCTGGGGCGTGCAGTTCCACCCCGAGGTGTATCACAGCGAGGACGGAACGCAGATATTGAAAAACTTCGTGGTTGACATCTGCGGCAGCAAGCAGGATTGGAGTGCGGCTTCTTTCGTGGAGAGCACGGTCGCTGCGCTGAAGGAGCAGTTGGGTGACGACAAAGTGGTGTTGGGACTTAGCGGAGGTGTTGATTCTTCGGTTGCAGCCGTGTTGCTCAACAAGGCCATCGGCCGGAATCTGACGTGTATATTTGTCGACCACGGCATGTTGCGCAAGAATGAGTTCCAAAATGTACTCCATGACTATGAATGCCTGGGGCTGAACGTAATCGGCGTGGATGCCAGCGAAAAGTTCTTCCGCGAATTGGCTGGTGTGACGGAACCTGAGCGCAAGCGTAAGATTATTGGCAAGGGATTCATTGACGTGTTTGATGAGGAAGCCCATAAGATAAAAGATGTGAAGTGGCTCGCCCAAGGGACGATTTACCCTGACTGCATCGAGTCGCTTTCCATTACCGGCACTGTCATCAAGAGCCACCACAATGTGGGTGGTCTGCCTGAGAAGATGAACCTCAAGCTTTGTGAGCCTCTGCGTTTGCTTTTCAAGGACGAAGTTCGCCGTGTTGGCCGTGAGTTGGGTATGCCTGAGCATCTCATAACGCGTCATCCTTTCCCCGGTCCGGGATTGGCGGTCCGCATTCTGGGTGACATCACGCGCGAGAAAGTCCGCATTCTTCAGGATGCTGATGACATCTTCATCCAGGGGTTGCGCGACTGGAAGTTGTACGACCAAGTATGGCAGGCTGGTGTCATCTTGTTGCCCGTGCAGAGCGTGGGTGTCATGGGTGATGAGCGCACCTATGAGCGTGCCGTAGCTCTGAGAGCCGTGACCAGCACGGATGCCATGACGGCTGACTGGGCACGTCTTCCTTACGATTTCCTGGCCAAGGTGTCGAACGACATTATAAATAAGGTGAAGGGTGTGAACCGCGTGACCTATGACATCTCGTCCAAACCACCCAGCACAATCGAGTGGGAGTAAAAGAAATTATCCATAAAGAAGGATGAAAAGAACATAAAAGTCCGGGAGGTGCCGTATAAGCAACCTTTCGGACTTTTAGCTTTAAGATATGCGATTTGCAAACTGGAGTGACCAATTCGTCGACTATTGGTCGTTTTGATAACTTTTTCCTGCCATTAAACATATTTAATCGTGCATTTAAATATGATTATAGAAAACATTTTCTTACTTTTGCATCGCGCTTAAGATAAGTCAGAAGCGTGGATTAAACGAGAGTTTATTTCTAAACATTATAGAACCCTTAAAAGTTTAAACAAAATGATTAAAGTAGGTATTAATGGATTCGGACGTATCGGACGTTTCGTTTTCCGTGCAGCTCAAAACAGAAACGATATTCAAATCGTAGGTATCAATGACCTTTGCCCGGTTGACTACTTGGCATATATGTTGAAATATGATACTATGCACGGTAAATTCAATGGTACTATCGAGGCTGACGTTGAGAACAGCAAATTGATCGTAAACGGCAAGGAAATCCGTGTAACTGCTGAAAGAAATCCGGCTGACTTGAAATGGAATGAGGTAGGTGCTGAGTATGTTGTTGAATCTACTGGTTTGTTCCTGACTAAAGAAAAAGCTCAAGCTCACATCGAGGCCGGTGCTAAATATGTCGTAATGTCTGCTCCTTCTAAAGATGACACCCCCATGTTCGTATGCGGTGTGAACGAGAAGACTTATGTAAAAGGCACTCAATTCGTATCAAACGCTTCTTGTACAACCAACTGCTTGGCTCCGATTGCTAAAGTGTTGAACGATAAATTCGGTATCGTAAACGGTTTGATGACAACTGTTCACTCTACGACTGCTACTCAAAAGACTGTTGACGGTCCGTCTTTGAAGGACTGGAGAGGTGGTCGTGCTGCTTCTGGCAACATCATCCCGTCTTCTACAGGTGCTGCTAAGGCTGTAGGTAAGGTTATTCCTGAGCTCAACGGCAAGCTGACCGGTATGTCTATGCGTGTTCCTACTCTCGACGTATCAGTAGTTGACCTGACTGTAAACCTCGCTAAGCCCGCTACATACGCAGAGATTTGCGCTGCAATGAAGGAGGCTTCTGAGGGTGAACTGAAGGGTGTTCTGGGTTACACTGAGGACTCTGTAGTATCTTCTGACTTCCTCGGTGATACTCGTACTTCTATCTTCGACGCCAAGGCTGGTATCGCTCTTACCGATACATTCGTAAAGGTTGTATCTTGGTATGACAACGAGATCGGTTACTCTAACAAGGTGCTCGAGCTCATCGCTCACATGAAGAAGGTTAACGGTTAATTGATAATCGTAGACATAAGTA
>ERZ827088.1016-NODE-1016-length-37071-cov-10.744786_pt1 | contig 37071 bp, 34 predicted proteins | sample MGYA00519922_ERZ827088 | MGnify/ENA primary metagenome ERZ827088 (study PRJEB31778, sample SAMEA3449254) | human gut metagenome | biome: human gut; feature: human-associated habitat; material: faeces | place: United Kingdom | collected 2010/2012 ...
CATAGTAGTTTTGTCGTGTTTTATTTTGTGTTTGTGTTGTGACGGTACTACGACGGGAGTCGTGGTACCGTTTTGGCATTTATAATATCAGGTCTGCTTCTGTTGCATGCATTGGACATTTTTGTCTGATGATACGTTTTATTTACGATTAGACGATTTACAATTTACGATTGGAATTACCTCCTACTTGCTTTAAAATCCCCATGGGCTTTTTGATTGCTCCGTTTTTTCTTAACTTTGTATCCATTATCTTTTATGTATTCAGCAATATATGTATCTGACTCTTTATCTCAATTTCGTAAAAATAGGAATGTTTACCATAGGTGGAGGATATGCTATGCTTTCGTTGATTCAGTTCGAGATTGTAGATTGGCATCATTGGTTGACGTTACAGCAATTTACGGATATTGTCGCTATTTCACAGATGACTCCCGGACCTATCGGGATAAATAGTACCACCTATATTGGTTATTCGGTGACAGGGAGTGTTGGGGGGCTGTTGTTGTGACGGTTGCTGTTTGTCTGCCTTCATTTCTTATGGTATTGTTTATCTCTTACTTCTTTGTGAAATTCAAGGATAATAAATACGTTAATGCGGCAATGTCAGGCCTGTTGCCTATGTCCGTAGCCTTGATCGGAGCTGCCGCTTTGCTGCTGATGAACGGAGAAAACTTTATAGATTATAAGAGCGTTTTAATATTTATTGCTGCTTTTTTTCTTACTTGGAGATATAAAGTTCATCCGATTCTGATGATCTGTCTGGCCGGAGTGATGGGATTTATTTTGTATTAAGCAATCGTAAAAAATAGATTGTCGCATACCATACAGTGAGAAAATCGCACGTCTGATTTTAACATTGTTAATTCCGTTTTCTTGCATATCATTCCTTTTCTCGCAAAACATTAATATCTTGTTGGTAGAGAAGCGTATTCCTGCCGACAAGAATACGTGTTTAACACAGCATTAAAAGCGTACTCTTGCAGGTTGAGAGTATCGGCTCATTTGTTTATTGAATGAATGATTAATGATTTGATATACAATGGATAATCTCGTTCACTGTTATCTCCCTGTATTGGACGCCCCTCATCGGTTCGGAAAATAGTGCCTGCCTGTACTTGTCAAAATAGTAACTATTAGAGCCTGTTTAAATTTTCTTCTCAGAATAATACCGGGCGAAATTTAAACAGACTCTAATTATATGTTTTTTCTGAAACTGTCTGTTTGCGTGGAAAAATGTTATATCATTTTTCCTTTAAACACAAAGCTTTCTTTTCCAAAATCGGCTTCCGGCAGGGGAGTACCCGGGGTGAATAAGCCGAAGACGGAGGAGCCCGAACCACTCATCGCAGCATATATGGCTCCTTTTTGGTATAGCTTGTCTTTTATCTCTCCGATGGCAGGGTATTGTGGAAATACACTCGTCTCGAAGTCGTTTACTAATCTTTCTTTCCACTCGCTGACAGGCAGGGCGATGGTTTCTTTTAACGAGTATTCCGGCTTATGAGGCTTAATCAGCGAAAAAGCTTCTCGCGTAGATACAAAAATATCGGGTTTTACCAATAGGATCTGATAATCTTTTAAAGAAAGCGTGATAGGAGAGAATAGGTTTCCGATTCCTTCGGCATAGGTTGGCATGTTGTTGATAAAGAAAGCGCAGTCTGCTCCTAATGTCGCAGCGTATTCTTCCAGTTTTTCGGTGGTTAGTCCCAGTTCGAACCTTTTGTTTAAAAGTTTTAGCATGAAAGCGGCATCGGACGATCCGCCACCCAATCCCGCACCCGATGGGATATGCTTATACAAATGAATATCTACCGGAGGAAGGTCGAACACTTTGTCCAACATCAGATAGGCTTTCACAACCAGATTGTCTGCTGCATTTCCTGTTATTTCCAAGCCTGCCTGATGAAGAGAAAACTTTTGTACTTGCCCGTTGGCAGCAGGTAATTGGCAGTTGTTTTGCACATGTATCTCTAAAGCGTCTTCGATGGGAACGGGATAAAAAACGGTTTCCAGATTATGATATCCGTCCGGGCGTTTCTCTGTGATATTCAACCCCAAGTTTATTTTTGCATTCGGAAATGTGATCATTTTTTTATTTACGATTAGGAAAACTACAATTTACAATTGAAATCTCAGAAACCTGAAAAGAAATTCTATAAAAAACAAAATAGATTCTCATGGTTTATAAGTATCGATACAAAGTTAGTAAAATCTTCATTTTTCTTTATTTATTCTTCATTATTATATTCTATCTTTGCCATCCCTTTACGAACCGACCGGTCGGTTTGTTTTGGTTTTTAATAATAAATTAGGCAGATATTAAATTGTAAATAGAAAGATGGCTGAACAACAAAAAAGAACTTCCCGTAATACGAAATCCAAAATTCCGCAACCTATAACCGACTATGGACGTATCCAGCCACAGGCCCCGGAATTGGAAGAAGCCGTGTTGGGGGCTTTGATGATTGAAAAAGATGCATATTCCCTGGTAAGTGAAATTCTTCGCCCGGAATCGTTTTATGAGCATCGCCATCAATTGATTTATGCAGCTATTACAGACTTGGCTGTTAATCAGCAACCGGTGGATATCCTTACTGTGAAAGAGCAATTGGCTAAACGCGGTGATTTGAAAGAGGTTGGTGGTCCGTTTTATATAACACAGTTGAGTAGTAAGGTTGCTTCTTCTGCTCATATCGAGTATCATGCGCGTATCATTGCACAGAAATATCTGGCGCGTGAACTGATTACTTTTACCAGTGGGATTCAAAGCAAGGCATTTGATGAGACGCTCGATGTGGACGATCTGATGCAGGAGGCAGAAGGAAAGTTATTTGAGATTTCGCAACGGAACATGAAGAAAGACTATACGCAGATCAATCCGGTGATTAGTGAGGCGTATCAGTTGATTCAGAAAGCTGCTGCCCGTACCGATGGTTTGAGTGGCTTGGAGAGTGGTTATACCAAGTTGGACAAGATGACTTCCGGTTGGCAAAACTCTGACCTTATTGTTATCGCTGCCCGTCCTGCTATGGGTAAAACGGCATTTGTGCTTTCTATGGCAAAGAATATAGCGGTAAATTTCAGGAATCCTGTTGCGCTGTTCTCGCTTGAAATGAGTAATGTACAGTTGGTAAATCGTCTGATTTCCAATGTCTGTGAAATTCCGAGTGAGAAAATCAAGAGCGGCCAGCTCGCTGCATATGAGTGGCAGCAACTGGATTATAAGTTGAAAGATCTGATCGACGCACCTTTGTATGTCGACGATACCCCTTCGTTGTCTGTTTTTGAACTTCGTACCAAAGCGCGTCGTCTGGTGCGTGAGCATGGGGTCCGGATTATCATTATCGACTACCTTCAGTTGATGAATGCGAGCGGCATGGCATTTGGTAGCCGTCAGGAAGAGGTAAGTACTATCTCGCGTTCGCTCAAAGGACTTGCTAAGGAGTTGAATATACCTATTATTGCCTTGTCGCAGTTGAATCGTGGTGTCGAGAGTCGTGAGGGTATCGAAGGAAAACGACCTCAGTTGAGCGACCTTCGTGAATCCGGGGCCATTGAACAGGATGCCGATATGGTGTGCTTTATTCATCGTCCGGAATACTATAAGATCTTTCAAGACGATCATGGAAACGACTTGCGTGGTATGGCGGAAATTATTATAGCCAAGCATCGTAACGGTGCTGTAGGAGATGTGCTCTTACGTTTCAAAGGTGAATACACTCGATTCCAAAATCCGGATGATGATATGGTGATTCCTGCACCCGATGCAGGGGCGATGCCTATAGTGGGTTCACGAATGAATAGTGCCGGTAACGTTCCGCCTCCTACACCTGATTTTGCTCCGCAAGCTGATAATCCGTTTGGCGGAATAGGCGGTGACGGGCCATTGCCTTTCTAAATATTTTTAGCTTGAATTGTTTATATATAGTAGTTAAGTAGTCAAGTAGTTAAGTAGTAAGTAGAAATGTATTGTCTGATGCTTTTCGCTTATCTACTTGTTACTTAGTTGCTTATTATTTATTTAATTAATGCTTAGTTGCTTACTACTTACTACTCACTACTTAACTACTCACTACTTAACAGCTTACTACTTGACTACTCTGCAAGTGAAGTAAACTAATTGGGATTGTTTCCGGATTTTAAGAAATGATACCGGCTATTTTTGTACTTCATTAATTTTCTATGTATTAAATTTCCTGCCAACCGAAAAAACTTATTAACTTTGCGAATCTTTTTGAGAAATAATAAAAACTTAATGATATGAATATCTCTTATAATTGGCTGAAAGAGTATGTCGACTTCGATTTGACACCGGAAGAAGTGGCTGCTGCGCTTACTTCCATCGGATTGGAAACAGGAAGTGTGGAAGAAGTTCAAACCATTAAAGGCGGTCTGGAAGGTCTTGTTATTGGCGAGGTGTTGACATGTGTGGAGCATCCGAATTCAGACCACTTACACATCACTACGGTTAATTTGGGAAATGGCGAGCCCACCCAGATTGTATGCGGAGCGCCCAATGTAGCTACCGGACAAAAGGTTGTTGTTGCTACCTTAGGCACGAAACTCTACGATGGTGATGAATGTTTTACGATTAAAAAATCAAAAATTCGTGGTGTAGAGTCTATCGGTATGATTTGTGCAGAGGATGAAATCGGTATCGGGACTTCTCACGATGGTATTATCGTCTTGCCCGAACAGGCTGTTCCGGGCACATTGGCCAAAGATTATTATAATGTAAAGAGTGATTATGTGCTCGAAGTGGATATCACGCCCAATCGTGCGGATGCCTGTTCGCATTATGGTGTGGCACGCGACTTGTATGCTTATCTGATGCAGAATGGTAAGCAAGCTACGTTAAAATGTCCGTCGGTCGATGCTTTTGCGGTAGAAAATCACGATCTCGATATTAAAGTAACGGTAGAGAACAGTGAAGCATGTCCCCGATATGCCGGTATTACTGTAAAAGGTGTTACTGTGAAAGAGAGTCCTGAGTGGTTGCAGAATAAGCTTCGGTTGATTGGGGTGCGCCCTATCAATAATGTGGTGGACGTTACGAATTATATTGTTCATGCTTTCGGACAGCCGTTACACTGCTTTGATGCAGATAAAATAAAGGGTGGGGAAGTCGTTGTAAAGACTTTGTCCGAAGGTACTTCTTTTGTTACATTAGACGGTGTAGAGCGTAAATTGAATGAGCGTGATTTGATGATCTGTAACAAGGAAGAGGCGATGTGCATTGCCGGTGTGTTCGGCGGATTGGATTCCGGTTCTACGGAGGCAACCACAAACGTTTTTATCGAGAGTGCTTATTTTCATCCTACTTGGGTGCGTAAAACGGCTCGTCGTCATGGATTGAATACGGATGCTTCTTTCCGTTTCGAAAGAGGTATCGATCCGAATATAACTATTTATTGCCTGAAGTTGGCGGCCATCATGGTAAAAGAGTTGGCCGGCGGTACCATCTCCAGTGAGATTAAGGACGTGTGTGTGGCTCCTGCGCAAGATTTTATCGTAGAGTTAGCATATGAAAAAGTAAATTCTCTGGTTGGCAAAGTGATTCCGGTGGAAACAATCAAGAGTATTGTGAAAAGTCTGGAAATGAAGGTCACGAATGAAACGGCTGAAGGCTTGACGTTGGCAGTTCCTCCTTATCGTGTGGATGTGCAACGTGATTGTGATGTGATTGAAGATATTCTTCGTATTTACGGATATAATAACGTAGAGATACCATCTACCTTGAAATCGAGTCTGACTACCAAAGGAGAGGAAGATAAATCAAATAAACTGCAGAATTTGATAGCTGAGCAGTTGGTTGGTTGCGGATTTAATGAAATACTGAACAACTCTCTGACACGTGCTGCTTATTACGACGGGTTAGAGTCTTATCCTTCCAATCACTTGGTGATGCTGATGAATCCGTTGAGTGCTGATTTGAACAGTATGCGCCAGACATTGTTATTTGGAGGGCTCGAAAGTATCGCTCATAATGCGAACCGTAAGAATGCTGACTTGAAATTCTTTGAGTTCGGTAATTGCTATTATTTCGATGCTGATAAGAAGAATCCGGAAAAAACATTGGCAGCTTATGCCGAAGATTACCATCTTGGATTGTGGGTAACGGGCAAGAAGGTTTCTAATTCTTGGATACATGCGGATGAGAATAGTACGGTATATGAGTTGAAAGCTTATGTAGAGAATATCTTGAAACGTCTGGGATTGGATTTACGCAATCTGGTGGTAGGCAATCTTACGGATGATATTTTTGCTGCGGCTCTTACCGTTCATACCAGAGGCGGCAAACGTCTGGCTACATTCGGTGTTGTGACAAAGAAATTGTTGAAAGCATTTGATATTGACAATGAGGTATATTATGCCGATCTGGACTGGAAAGAACTGATGAGAGCGATCCGTTCAGTGAAAGTCAGCTTCAAGGAAATATCTAAATTTCCGGCTGTGAAACGTGACCTTGCGCTGTTGCTCGACAAGAATATCCAGTTTGCTGAAATTGAAAAGATTGCTTACGAAACAGAGAAGAAACTCCTGAAAGAAGTAGAGCTCTTCGATGTATACGAAGGTAAGAATCTGGAAGCGGGTAAAAAGTCATATGCTGTAAGTTTCTTGTTGCAAGATGAAACACAGACACTGAATGATAAGATGATTGATAAAATCATGTCGAAACTCGTGAAGAACCTGGAAGACAAACTGGGTGCGAAATTAAGATAAGAATTTAAAATCAATATATAAAAATATAAACCAATGGGAAGAGCATTCGAATATAGAAAAGCTACCAAGCTGAAAAGATGGGGCAATATGGCCCGTACATTTACGAGAATAGGTAAACAAATCGCAATTGCAGTGAAAGCCGGTGGTCCGGATCCTGAAAATAACCCGCATCTGCGTGCAGTTGTTGCCACAGCAAAGCGTGAGAATATGCCGAAAGATAACGTGGAACGCGCTATCAAGAATGCAATGGGTAAAGACCAGAAGGACTATAAAGAGATGAACTATGAAGGATACGGACCTTTTGGTATTGCTGTGTTTGTAGAGACCGCTACAGATAATACGACTCGTACGGTTGCCAATGTCCGTAGTGTTTTCAATAAGTTCGGCGGCACTCTGGGAACTTCCGGTAGCCTTGACTTTATGTTCAGTTGGAAATCGATGTTTACCATCGCTAAGAAAGAAGGTTTGGAGATGGATGAACTGATTCTTGAATTGATCGATTATGGAGTAGAAGACGAATATGACGAAGATGAAGAGGAAATCACCATTTATGGCGACCCTAAATCGTTTGCTCAGATTCAGAAATATCTTGAGGATAATGGCTTCGAAGTAAAAGGAGCCGAATTTACCCGTATTCCTAATGACGAGAAAGAACTGACTGCCGAACAACGTGCTACTATTGATAAAATGGTGGAACGTCTGGAAGAGGATGAGGATGTTCAGAATGTCTATACCAACATGAAACCGGCAGAGGAAGGCGAGGAATGAAATATGTTTATAGAACCCAGGGGACTTGCAGCACGAATATCGAACTCGATGTAGAAGAGGGTGTGCTGAAAGAAGTGGCTTACTGGGGTGGATGTAACGGTAGTTTGCAAGGTATTTCCCGTCTGGTGACAGGTATGAAAGTAGAAGATGTCATTGAAAAGCTGGAAGGTGTCAGATGTGGACGCCGTTCTACTTCCTGTCCGGATCAGTTGTGTAAAGCGTTGCATGAAATGGGATATTAACCTTGATAGGGCACATAAAAAACGGCGATACTTGAAAAAGCATCGCCGTTTTTTATGAGGAGAATTCTCATTTTGATGTTATTATCAGATTCTATTTGTACATATCCGGTGTGACCTTTACACGGAAGAGTTCTTGCTGAGTCTTATCCGATAGATAGACATATGCCATGGTTACATCCATATCTCTGTACATCTTGAGATCATCTGTGTTTTTGATGATTCCCGGTAGATTTTCCTCCAAATGTTTTTGAGTGGTTTCCGCTATGTTCGGATCGTCTGCTGCTCCTGTCAGGGTATAATAATAAGTAAATGTATTATCTCCTCCCGTATAGCTTGTGCTATCCATTCGTGTCATTTCGTCTATGGTCATGGGACACTGCTTATTGACTTCCTGAGAGGCTATTTCGAATACTTTTTGTTTTGCTTGCTGGCATGAGGTCAGTACGAGAACGGTAAGGCAAACTGCTGTGATGATCTTTTTCATAATGATATCTTGTTTTTAATAAATAATATTTCAAAGGTAATTGTTTTTGATGAACTGAACAAATGGGCGGATTGTTTTGTTTAATATCATTAAGGTTGGCGGTTCTCATCCAACAAAACCGTGTTAAAAATTGCGTTTAATTTCATTTAATCGTAATTTTGTGCAAACATTAAAAGAAAAGAACAGAACTTTATTATGCAGAATATATTTAAGGATTTAAAACGTAAAGACCATAAACGTTATTTGGGAGGATTGGATGTGTTCAGATACATCGGTCCCGGATTATTGGTCACTGTCGGTTTTATAGATCCGGGTAATTGGGCTTCAAATTTTGCCGCCGGCTCCGAATTCGGATATTCATTGCTGTGGGTGGTTACTCTGTCTACTATCATGCTAATCGTACTTCAGCACAATGTGGCGCATTTGGGAATCGTAACCGGGCTTTGTTTGTCTGAAGCGGCTACCCAATATACTCCTAAATGGGTGTCACGTCCTATCTTGGGAACAGCCGTGCTGGCCTCCATATCCACTTCGCTGGCAGAAATCCTGGGTGGAGCCATTGCTTTGGAAATGTTACTCGATGTTCCTATAATTTGGGGAGCTGTATTGACTACTGTTTTCGTTTCCGTCATGTTGTTTACAAACTCTTATAAAAAAATCGAACGGTCTATCATTGCTTTTGTGTCTGTGATCGGCCTCTCGTTTATTTATGAACTTTTTCTTGTAGATATAGATTGGCCATTGGCTGTGCAAGGATGGGTTACACCGGCCATTCCTAAGGGAAGCATGCTTATTATTATGAGCGTGCTTGGCGCAGTAGTGATGCCTCACAATCTGTTTCTTCATTCGGAAGTGATACAGAGCCATGAATATAACAAACAGGATGACGCTTCTATTCGGAAAGTTTTGAAGTATGAATTGTTCGATACACTTTTTTCAATGATTGTGGGATGGGCCATCAACAGTGCAATGATCTTGCTTGCTGCCGCTACTTTTTTTAAAAGTGGGATACAAGTAGAGGAGCTGCAGCAGGCAAAATCACTGCTGGAACCTTTGTTGGGCAGTAATGCCGCCATTGTTTTTGCTTTGGCTTTGCTGATGGCAGGTATTTCTTCTACGATAACGAGTGGAATGGCCGCCGGTTCTATCTTTGCCGGAATATTTGGTGAATCATATCATATAAAGGACAGCCATTCGCAGGTGGGAGTCATTCTCTCGTTAGGCATTGCTTTGTTATTGATATTTTTTATAGGCGATCCTTTTAAAGGACTGATCATTTCACAAATGATTCTGAGTATTCAGTTGCCGTTTACCGTATTTTTGCAAGTGGGGTTGACTTCTTCTAAGAAAGTAATGGGCAATTACGTCAATAGTCGTTGGAGTACGTTTATACTTTATACAATTGCGATAGTAGTTTCTATATTGAATATCATGTTGCTGTTTTCTTGAATGAAGAAAGCAAGAAACAGGTTGTCGTTGTTGGATGGCGACATTAACTTTACCCGGTAAAATTGGATGATTATGAGTAATAAACAAGACGAAATTAATTTTGCCCGTGTGGCAGACGCCATTGAATATATTACCCGAAATTACCGGGAACAACCTTCTCTGTTCGATGTAGCGGAGGAAGTGAATGTAAGTATCCATCATTTTCAGCGGCTATTTACAGAATGGGCCGGAGTAAGCCCAAAGAAGTTTTTGCAGTATATCAGTGTCAATCATGCCAAGAAGATTTTAAGAGAAGGACAGGGAAGCCTTTTCGATGCTGCTTTTGAGACGGGACTTTCCGGTACGGGGCGTTTGCACGAACTTTTTATCCATATCGAAGGGATGACCCCGGGAGAATATAAAATCGGTGGTCGTGGATTGACCATTAACTATCGTTTCGCAGAAACTCACTTTGGGGAAATGCTGGTGGCATCTACCTCTAAAGGGGTATGTTATATGGCTTTCTGTGATGACCGGGAGCAGGTGTTGGACGAGTTAGGACATCATTTTCCGTATGCTACGTTCGAAAAGCGTCCGGATGAATTTCAAGAACGTGCCCTTGCTGTCTTTTCTATGGATTGGACGAATATAGATGAGGTGAAACTTCACCTACGGGGTACTGAATTCCAACTGAAAGTATGGGAAACATTGCTTAAAATACCGATGGGGGCATTAACCACCTATGGAGATATTGCCTGTTATCTGGATAATCCGAAATCCTCTCGTGCTGTGGGGACGGCAGTAGGAGATAATCCGGTTGCTTTTCTTATTCCTTGCCACCGTGTGATTCGCTCTACCGGTGCATTGGGGGGCTATCGTTGGGGGTTGACTCGAAAAACTGCTATGATAGGATGGGAAGCAGCAAAGATTGAGAAATAAAAAATAATGGAATAGCATATAATAGATGTTTTTATGAAAATAATAACTTATAATGTGAATGGCCTGCGGGCCGCAGTAACCAAAGGTTTGCCCGAATGGCTGTCACAGGAGCAACCGGATGTTCTCTGTCTGCAAGAAACTAAATTGCAACCGGAGCAGTATCCGGCAGAAGCGTTTGAAGCATTGGGTTATAAGGCCTATCTGTACTCTGCACAGAAAAAAGGATATAGTGGGGTGGCTATCCTTACCCGCCGTGAGCCCGATCATGTGGAATATGGTATGGGAATTGAAGAATATGATAATGAAGGCCGTTTTATCCGTGCGGATTATGGAGACTTGTCTGTTGTGAGTGTATATCATCCCTCAGGAACAAGTGGCTATGAACGTCAGGCATTCAAGATGGTATGGCTGGAAGCCTTTCAGCAGTATGTGACAGAATTGCAAAAGTCCCGCCCTAAGCTGATTCTTTGTGGAGACTATAACATTTGTCATGAACCGATCGATATTCATGATCCTATCCGAAATGCGACAAATAGCGGTTTCCTACCCGAAGAACGAGAATGGATGACTCGTTTCCTGTCTGCCGGTTTTGTCGATTCTTTCCGTACGCTTTATCCTGAAAAGCAGGAGTATACCTGGTGGAGCTATCGTTTCAATTCGAGAGCGAAAAATAAGGGATGGCGCATAGATTACTGTATGGTCAGTGAACCTGTACGACCGATGTTAAAGGCTGCACGTATATTGAATGAGGCGGTACATTCCGATCATTGCCCGATGATGTTGGAATTGGAAGATTAGAGGATTCAGAGTATGGTGATACTCAGTTTGCGGCTATCTCCTCCATCACGAAACTCACATAAATAAATTCCCTGCCAAGTGCCCAGGTTCAACTTGTGGTTCTTGATAGGGATAGTTACTGAACTACCTATCAGAGACGCCTTTATATGCGCGCTCATATCGTCCGGGCCTTCCAGTGTATGCACAAAGTAAGGTGCGCCGTCCGGAACAAGTTTGTTGAAGAACGTCTGGAAATCGTACCGTACATCCGGATCTGCATTTTCATTGATTGTAATTCCTGCCGAAGTATGCTTGATAAACACCACAAGCAATCCACTTTCAGGTAATTCAGGCAGATGGGATATGATGTCACGCGTCACCAGATGGAAACCGCGTGGATAGTGTGGTAACTGTATATCGAGAGTGATAGCCATAATATTACTTCATTTAAATTACTTCTGCAAAGATACTTTTTTATACTTTTGCACAACTAAATGATAGAAATAAAAAATGGAAGATAGAATACAACGAGCTACTCAGCTTTTCAAAAGCGGTTATAATTGTTCGCAGTCCGTAGTAGCTGCTTTTGCCGATATATATGGATTTACGGAAGAACAGGCGTTACGTATGGCAGCCTCTTTCGGTGGCGGTATCGGGAGAATGAGAGAAACTTGTGGCGCCGCTTGCGGTATGTTTCTACTGGCAGGACTGGAAAAAGGTGCGGTTGACGGTGCTGATAAGGAAGGGAAGGCTGCTAATTATGCTTTGGTACAAGAACTTGCGGCTGAATTTAAGAAAAGAAACGGTTCATTGAATTGCGGTGAACTGTTGGGGTTGAAGAAAAGGGCGGAGATTTCGTCTGTTCCGGAAGAACGGACCGAGCAATATTATGCTAAACGTCCGTGTTCCAAGATGGTAGAGGAAGCTGCAAGAATTTGGGCGGAATACCTTGAAAAAAATCGGAAACAAGGCTAAAAAAGCTGTTTTTATTACAGATTTTGCAAAAAAACGACCAATAAAGTGTTATATAACATAAATATAACTATCTTTGCAGTTGAAATAAAATCTGAAAGTTGATATAACTTTCGATTTTTACATCATGTCGAACTTAAATTTCTAAAGCAAATGTTGAAAGAAAAAGCAGGTGAAATTGCAGGTAAAATCTGGAATGCACTGAACGGTACAGAAGGTCTGACCGCTAAGCAAATCAAAAAAGCAACCAAGTTAGTAGACAAAGACTTGTTTTTAGGTCTTGGTTGGTTGTTGAGAGAGGATAAGATCTCTACTCAGGAAATTGAAGGTGAACTTTTCATTCAATTGATCTAAGAAGGTAAATCACTTACTTATAAAAAAATGCGTTGATACATTCTGAATGTGATCAACGCATTTTTTTGTATTCTAATAAATAGAATGTGTTCTGAATGTTATTTATGGTAAGTCGATGGTATTATCTTGTTGCCGACCTTTGCTCTATATAATTAATAACTTGTTTTACATTCCCATTTTTTTCTCTAAATTTGCAAACGAATTGAAGGAATAAGAAAGGAGACATGTAAATGTCCGGCAAGAATTCTTGTTGACGAATCATTAAAAAAATAAGAAATATAATAAGAAAAGAATGAAGAATATACGTAATTTCTGCATCATTGCTCACATTGACCATGGTAAATCAACGCTGGCGGATCGTCTGTTGGAATTCACTAATACGATACAGGTAACTAACGGTCAGATGTTGGATGATATGGATTTGGAAAAGGAGAGAGGCATTACCATCAAGAGCCATGCTATACAGATGGAATATACCTATAAAGGTGAAAAGTATATTCTGAATCTGATCGATACTCCGGGACATGTCGATTTTTCTTATGAAGTTTCACGTTCGATTGCTGCTTGTGAAGGGGCATTGTTGATTGTAGATGCTTCGCAGGGTGTGCAAGCTCAGACGATCTCGAATCTTTATATGGCTATTGAGCATGATTTGGAAATTATTCCTGTTATCAATAAGTGCGATATGGCAAGTGCCATGCCCGAGGAAGTGGAGGATGAAATCGTAGAGCTGCTTGGTTGCAAGCGTGATGAAATTATTCGTGCATCTGGTAAAACTGGTATGGGAGTTGAAGAAATACTATCTGCTGTTATCGAACGTATTCCACATCCGAAAGGAGATGAAGAAGCACCGTTGCAGGCGCTGATTTTTGATTCTGTATTCAATTCTTTCCGCGGAATTATTGCTTATTTTAAAATTTTGAACGGGGTGATCCGTACAGGCGATAAAGTGAAGTTTTTTAATACCGGAAAAGAGTATGATGCCGATGAGATAGGAGTTCTTAAAATGGATATGGTTCCACGTAAAGAGCTGCGTACGGGGGATGTAGGTTATATTATTTCAGGTATTAAAACTTCTAAGGAAGTGAAGGTTGGGGATACTATCACGCATATCGCCCGTCCTTGCGATAAGGCCATCGAAGGTTTTGAGGAAGTGAAACCGATGGTGTTTGCCGGTGTATATCCTATTGAAGCAGAGGAGTTTGAGGATCTGCGTGCTTCTCTTGAGAAATTGCAGTTGAATGATGCTTCGCTTACTTTTCAACCGGAATCTTCATTGGCATTGGGATTTGGTTTCCGTTGTGGTTTTCTTGGACTATTGCATATGGAGATTGTTCAGGAGCGTCTCGATCGTGAGTTTGACATGAATGTGATTACCACTGTGCCGAACGTTTCTTATAATATTTATGATAAGCAGGGACACGTGACTGAGGTACACAACCCCGGTGGTATGCCCGATCCTACGATGATAGATCATATCGAAGAACCCTATATCAAGTCTTCTATCATTACTACTACCGATTATATCGGTCCTATTATGACACTTTGCCTCGGTAAACGTGGTGAGTTGATTAAGCAGGAATACATATCCGGCAATCGGGTGGAGTTATACTATAATATGCCTTTGGGGGAGATTGTAATCGATTTCTATGACAGATTGAAGAGTATTTCCAAAGGATATGCCTCTTTTGATTATCATCCGGCCGGTTTCCGTCCGTCCAAACTTGTGAAGTTGGATATTCTGTTGAACGGTGAGTCCGTCGATGCGCTTTCTACATTGACCCATTTTGACAATGCTTATGACATGGGACGCCGTATGTGCGAGAAGCTGAAAGAGCTGATTCCGAGACAACAGTTTGAAATTGCTATCCAGGCAGCTATCGGTGCTAAGATTATTGCCCGTGAAACCATTAAGGCTGTTCGTAAGGATGTAACGGCTAAGTGTTACGGGGGAGATATCAGCCGTAAACGAAAGTTGCTTGAGAAACAGAAAAAAGGAAAGAAGCGTATGAAGCAGATCGGTAATGTGGAAGTGCCTCAAAAAGCGTTCCTTGCCGTACTGAAACTTGATTAAGCCTTTTTTATGATAGCTAAAAAGGGGGTGTATCTTGAACAAATACCGTTGTAAATAGTTTTAGATACACCAGGTAATTGCCATCTGTCTACAGAGCTTTCCCTGGCAATTATTTTAACATATACGATACAAAATGAGAAAAGTTCTGTCGTTTTCGGTTTTCTTGGTAGCCGGTCTTGTCTTGTCTCAGTCTCTGCCAGTGTTGGTAGGAACAGAAGGAATTGGTGCAGTAAGAACCGTTGCTAATATATTGCTTTATGTCTGTCTGAGCTTCATTATGATTAATGTGGGCAGGGAGTTTGAAGTAGATAAATCTCGTTGGAAAAGTTATACGCAAGATTATTTTATTGCGATGGCCACGGCTGCCATGCCTTGGTTTCTGATTGCACTCTATTATGTGTTTGTATTGCTTCCACCCGAGTTTTGGAATAGTTGGGAAGTTTGGAAAGAGAATTTGTTACTGAGCCGTTTTGCCGCACCGACTTCTGCCGGTATTCTTTTCACTATGTTGGCAGCTATCGGTCTTAAGTCCAGTTGGATGTATAAGAAAATTCAGGTACTTGCCATTTTCGATGATCTCGATACCATTCTTTTGATGATCCCTCTCCAGATCATGATGATCGGTTTGCGCTGGCAGCTTATTATTGTTGTCCTGATTGTGTTTTTGTTGTTGTCATTTGGCTGGAAGCAGTTGGGCAAATATAATTGGCGGCAAGATTGGAAAGCCATTTTGTTTTATTCTCTCCTTGTCTTTATCGCTACTCAGTCTCTCTATCTGATTAGTAAAAGTTTGTATGGCGAAGCGGGAAGCATCCATATTGAAGTGCTGCTGCCTGCATTTATGGTAGGTATGATTATGAAACATAAAGAAATAGATACACCGGTTGAACATAAAGTGGCTACCGGAATCTCTTTTCTATTCATGTTTCTGGTAGGGATGAGTATGCCTCATTTTATTGGAGTTGATTTTGCGGAGACTCAAGCCGGAGAATATTCGGTTACCGGTTCGCAGGAGATGATGCCTTGGGGCGTGATTATCTTTCATGTACTTATTGTTTCTCTGCTATCTAATATAGGAAAGTTATTTCCTGTCTTTTTCTATCGTGATCGTAAATTCAGTGAACGATTGGCTTTATCCATCGGTATGTTTACCCGTGGTGAAGTGGGGGCGGGAGTTATTTTTATTGCTCTCGGTTATAATTTGGGAGGGCCTGCTCTGCTCATTTCAGTTCTTACAATAGTATTGAATCTGATATTGACCGGTATTTTTGTTCTTTGGGTGAAGAAGCTTGCCCTGAGAAGTTATGTGGAATAGCGCAAACTGAGTAATACTTTAAATCTTATTATTAAAACACATATACCATGACTATCTTGCGAACAATGAGACACTTCTCGTCCATGAATATTGCGGCGAGTATTTTGCTATTTCTGACAGCGATTGCTGCTGCTATTATTGCCAACTCTCCAGTGGCTCCTGTCTATCAGGAATTCCTGTTGCATGAACTTCATTTCCGGATTGGCAATTTTAATCTGCTTTCTCATGGAGGTCAGAATCTGACAATGATCGAGTTTATTAATGACGGATTGATGACTGTCTTTTTTCTGTTGGTAGGATTGGAGATAAAATGTGAATTGTTGGTTGGAGAGCTGTCTTCTTTCCGGAAAGCGGCATTGCCGTTTATCGCTGCCTGTGGTGGTATGCTGTTTCCTGTTTTAGTCTATTCATTTGTTTGTGCGCCGGGTGCTCCGGGCGGGCAAGGGCTTGCTATACCGATGGCTACGGATATTGCTTTCTCGCTGGGAGTACTGAGCCTGTTGGGAAAGCGCGTGCCGTTGAGTCTGAAAATTTTTCTGACGGCTTTTGCCGTAGTCGATGATATTGGAGGTATTCTTGTTATTGCTGTTTTTTATAGCTCTCATGTGGCTTATGGATATTTGTTGGTAGCTATTTTACTTTTAATCTTACTTTATTTCGTCGGTAAACGGGCGGTTACCAATAAATTGTTTTTTCTGGTTATCGGTGTTGTTATCTGGTATCTGTTTTTACAATCGGGCATTCATAGTACGATTGCCGGGGTACTATTGGCTTTTGTAATACCTGCCAAACCTCAACTGCGTGTAGGCAGATATATCGAACGTATCCGGCGTATCATTAATACTTTTCCGGTTATGGGTGAGAATGATATTGTATTGACCAATGAGCAGATAGCACAGTTGAAAAGAGTGGAGTCGGCTTCCGATCGCGTGATCAGTCCTTTACAGTCTCTGGAAGATAATCTTCATGGAGTGGTTAATTATATCATTCTTCCTCTGTTCGCTTTTGTGAATGCAGGAGTGGTGTTCAGTGGTGGAGGAGAAGTGATAGGGGAAGTGAGCATTGCCGTAGCTTTAGGGTTATTGTGTGGTAAATTTCTGGGTATTTACTTCTTTACGTGGTTGGCAGTTAAAAGTAAGCTTACGCCTATGCCGCAAGGTATGGACTGGAAAAACATTGCCGGTGTTGCTTTGCTGGGTGGTATCGGTTTTACGGTATCTTTGTTTATTGCAAATCTGTCATTCGGTGTAACCCATCCGGTATTGCTGAATCAAGCTAAATTTGGTGTACTTTCCGGTACGGCTTTGGCAGGTATTTTGGGGTATATTGTGTTATATCTCGTATTACCGAAGAAAAGATAACCAAAGAATCTGTTTCTTTTCTGAAGAAAAGAGTAAGGCATCATCTTTTTCTGTAGTTTTGTTCACTTAAGCTAACAACTGATTATGATGGATGAATTTAATGATGTTCAGCAAGAACAATGTTTCGATTTCGGAGAGAAAAAGAATACTGCACGAAAAACTATAAAGAGAATTTTGCTTGTAATAGGGGTGACATTGGCAGTTTATATGGTATACTCTATAGTTCATTTATTTCTTTCCCCTGATCGTAATATTCAGCAGGTCTATTTAGTCCCGGAAGACGCTGCATTTATCATTCAATCGTCCGCTCCGGTCAAGGATTGGGAAAAGTTCAGTGGAAGTGAAACATGGCAATGCCTGAAGAAAGCGAAATCTTTTGAGGAAATAACGAAAAGTGTGGAGACATTGGATTCGATTGTTAAGGGCAACAAAGTATTGTTGTCACTTGTCGGTAAGCGGGATATGCTTATTTCAATTCATAAGACTCGTACTTCCGATTGGGATTTTCTGATTATTCTGGATATGCAGAAAGCATCCAAAATCGATTTGTTGAAAGATCAGATTGAGACAGTGCTGACGATGGCTGGCAATTCGGTCACTAACCGAAATTATAATGGCATTAATATTCTTGAAATGCGCGATCCGAATACGCGTGCTATTTTTTATACGGCTTTTGTTGACAATCATTTTGTGGCTTCTTATACATCCAAACTGGTAGAAGCAGCCATTGATTCGCGTGATAAACCCAAAATAGGGCTTGATCGTGCCTTTATCGAAGCCGAGAGGTTGGTTTCCGGCAAAGGTCTTGTCCGGGTGTTTATTAATTATGCACGTTTACCTCAGTTTATGGCTATCTATCTGGGGGCTAAAAACGAGTATATCGATATGTTCAGTAATTCCATGGTTTTTGCCGGTCTTTATTTCAATACGGATAAAAAAAGGATGGAAGTGAAAGGTTATACATTACAAAAAGATACAGCCGATCCTTACGTCATTGCTTTGCTGAATTCGGGAAGGCATAAAATGAAAGCGCATGAGATTTTGTCCGGGCGGACAGCTTTTTATACTAATATCGGCTTTAATAATCCGATAACTTTTGTGAAAGAGTTGGAGAGTGCTCTTTCTGTTCATGACAAACCGTTGTATGATTCTTATAATAGTTCCCGGAAAAAGATCGAAGGATTGTTTGGCGTCTCTCTGGAAGAGAACTTTCTGAGTTGGATGTCGGGAGAATTTGCCATTACGCAGTCCGAGCCGGGCTTGTTGGGGCATGAGCCCGAACTTATTTTGGCTATCGGTGCAAAAAGTATCAAGGATGCCCGTAAGAATATGGAATTCATTGAAAAGAAAGTTAAACGGCGTACTCCGGTTAAAGTCAAAACGGTTAATTATAAAGATTTCGAGATCAACTATATTGAAATGAAAGGTTTCTTCCGTTTGTTTTTCGGAGGATTGTTTGATAAGTTCGAGAAACCATATTATACATATGTAGATGATTATGTGGTTTTCAGTAATAAGGCTTCGTCTTTGCTTTCATTTGTAGAAGATTATGAACAGAAGAACTTATTGAAAAACACCTTAGGATTTAAAAATGCATTTTCATATTTGAATTCGAGTTCGACTCTCTTTTTGTATACGGATGTGCATAAGTTCTATTCTCTGCTGAAACCGATGATGAATACTGCCACATGGAATGAAATACGGGCCAATAAGGAGGTTTTGTATTCATTTCCTTATTGGACAATGCAGATTGTGGGTAATAAGGAGTCGGCTTCTTTGCAGTATGTGATGGATTATAGTCCATATGCTCCCGAAGAAACTATTGCTGCGATTGATACGGATGAAGAAGATGAGGAAATGGATGGGGATGCTGCTACGGAAAAAGAGCAAATGAGTGAACTGAAGCGTTTTTATGTCGAGAAGTTTGAAGGAAATGTTTTGCGGGAGTTTTATCCGGAAGGTGCACTGAAAAGTGAAGCAGAAGTAAAAGAAGGGAAACGTCATGGACGTTATCGCGAATATTATGAAAATGGAAAACTGAAACTTCGCGGGAAATATGCCAATAACTTACCTAAAGGTACATGGAAGTATTATACGGACGAGGGGGAGTTTGAACGCAAAGAGAAATATTAATTGTTATATTGGGTTTTGATATAGTTTTATTAAATAGAAAGCCTCTGATTGATCAGATGAAAATGTATGCTTATGTATTACTTATTTTTTTCTTAAGAAATAAAATTATGTCAGAATTTTATTTGTAATTTAGTTGTCGATAATCGTTTGTATAGTCTGATTAATCGGGATTGATATATAAATTTTTCTTTGAAATGTTGATATACAGTGAAATAGCTATTGTGTCGATGTTCCATGTTTTTTACACGATTAGCCATCGACATAATTGATGTTATAAAATGGTGTTTTTATTGGATAACTTGCTTATTATTAGATATCTTTTTTGAATATTTAATGTGGGGCTTAATTGTACCGTTGTGGAATTGAAACGTTGATCCGCTATTGTTTTTAGATATAGTCATACTCGTCTTAATTGTACCGTTATGGAATAATTTGAGATTATCCTTATGTGTAATCTTTTGCTATCTATGTTACTACTTTTTTATTTGTTAAAAAATACAAGAAGAAAACGCGCAATTATATTCTTTTATATCATTTAACATCAGATAATTAACCTAATTTCTATTTTTGAGACCCCAATTCGACAATTCATATTTAATTATTAACCTATATATTTTATATGACTATGCGAACTAATTATTTATTATTTTTAGTAATCATGTTGGGAATATTTCCCTTGAGTCACACACAAGCATCCGATTCTATTTCAAACAATGTAGTACTTTATTCTCCTTACACGAAAATCTCAGTATCGCCCGGAGAAAGTATTAACTACAGTATCGATTTAATAAATAATGGTAGTGAGATTTATAATGAGAATATCTCATTGAGTGGATTGCCGTCCAGTTGGAAATACGATATAAAATCCGGTAGTTGGAATATCAAACAATTAGCTGTACTGCCCAATGAAAAAAAGAATTTCAGTTTAACGGTGAATGTACCGCTAAAGATAAATCGAGGTAATTACAACTTTTTAGTATCAGCTGGCGAGGCGAAACTTCCACTTTCCATTATTGTAGCACAGCAAGGTACCTATCAGAGCGAATTTACAACAGATCAACCCAATATGCAAGGTAATTCCAAGGCAAATTTTACTTTTAGCACTACACTGAAAAATCAAACTGCAGATCAGCAACTTTATGCCTTGATGGCCGATGCTCCCAGAGGCTGGAATGTCATTTTTAAACCAAACTACAAGCAGGCTACTTCTGCACAGATTGAAGCTAATGCAAGTCAGAATATTACTATCGAAATTACTCCTGCTGCTAATACAGAAACCGGTACATATAAAATTCCTGTGCGGGCTGTAACTAAAAGTACTTCTGCCGAGTTGGCATTGGAAGTTGCCATTACAGGTACGTTTCAGATGGAATTGACTACACCGCAAGGATTATTGAGTTCGGACATTACGGCCGGAGATACCAAACGTATTGACTTGGAAATTGTAAATTCCGGTTCGTCTATGCTGAAAGATATTCAGTTGACATCGCGTAAGCCTTCTGATTGGGAGGTGTCTTTTGAGCCTTCTAAAGTTGAATCATTGAAAGCGGGGGCTATTGCCAACGTGACCGCTATTCTTAAAGCTTCATCGAAAGCTCTTCCCGGTGATTATGTGGTGACAATAGATGCCAAAACTCCTGAAGTAAATGCCAATGCACAATTTCGGATAGCGGTCAAAACTCCCTTGATATGGGGATGGATGGGGGCACTTGTCATCGTTGTTACTATTGGAGGCGTTTATTTTCTGTTCCGTAAATATGGGAGGAGGTAGATTATGGGTGAAGAAGTAATCGTACTCACTGATTTGACAAAAAAATATGGGAGCTTTACAGCAGTAGATCATATTTGCTTGTCGGTCGGGAAAGGAGAGATTTTCGGTTTGCTTGGCCCTAATGGAGCCGGAAAGTCGACTACGATTCTTATGATGCTCGGACTAACGGAACCTACTTCGGGCAGCGTCTCTATTTGTGGTATTGATGCAACGAAACGTCCCATAGAGGTAAAAAGAAAAATCGGATATTTGCCCGAAGATGTTGGTTTCTATGATGATATGACGGGTGTTGAAAATCTGGTCTATACGGCTGCCTTGAATGGAATGATGCCGGAGAGAGCTCAGGCGAAAGCTAAAGAACTAATGGCTCGTGTAGGATTGGGTGAACAAACGCAGAAGAAAACCGGGAAATACTCGCGTGGGATGAGGCAAAGATTGGGATTGGCTGATGTCTTAATTAAAGATCCGGAAATAATAATATTGGATGAGCCGACGTCGGGGATAGATCCTGCAGGGGTTCAGGAATTTATCTCTCTTATTAAACAATTAAGTCGTGAGGAAAAGTTGACTGTATTGTTTTCGTCTCATAATTTGGATCAGGTACAAAAGGTATGTGACAATGTCGGTTTATTTAATCGAGGGAAGCTTGTTGCACTCATCAACCTATCCGAATTGGAAAAGGAACATCGCGAATTAACAGATATTTATAATCAATACTTTATGGAAGGAGGGTTGTAAAATGAATAAAGTAAAACATCCGTTTTGGGTTATTGTCCATAAAGAGATTGCCGATCATGTACACAGTCTGCGTTTTATCATTTTGATAAGCATCATTGTATTGACTTGCATGGGAGCTTTGTATACGGCCCTTACCAATATCGGTGCAGCAATAAAGCCCGATGATCCGGATGGCTCGTTTCTTTTTTTGAAACTTTTTACGGTATCGGATGGAACGCTGCCTTCATTTGTTCTTTTCATTAATTTTTTAGGTCCCTTACTGGGGATAGCACTTGGTTTTGATGCTGTCAATTCCGAGCAGAATAAAGGAACACTCAGCCGTATGCTTGCACAGCCTATCCATCGTGATTGTATTATCAATGCAAAGTTTGTGGCAGCATTGATAATTATAGGTGCTTTATTGTTTGCACTTGGATTACTGGTGATGGGGTGTGGATTGATCGCTATTGGCATTCCTCCTACGCCGGAAGAGTTCTGGAGGATCATCCTTTTTATTATCACTGGTATTTTTTATGTGGCATTCTGGTTGAATATATCTATTTTGTTTTCTCTTTGCTTTCGTCAAGCTGCAACTTCTGCGTTGGCTTCGGTTGCAGTTTGGTTGTTTTTCAGCGTGTTTTATGCAATGATAGTCAATGTGGTGGCCAAGGCGTTGAGTCCATCTGGTATGGTGTCTGTATATCATCAGATCAGTTATCAGAAATTCATTTTGGGACTGATGCGGTTGGCACCAAGTGAGTTATTTAATGAAGCGACCACAACATTGCTGATGCCTTCTATCCGAAGTCTGGGACCGTTGACAATGGAGCAATTGCAGGGAGCCATTCCCAGTCCGTTACCTTTGGGAGAAAGTATAATGATTGTTTGGTCGCAATTGACGGGGTTGATAGCTGCCACTGTTGTTTGTTTTGCTATATCTTATATTGTATTTATGAGGAGAGAAGTCCGTTCCAGATAGTATCTTAATATGGATACCCAGAATAAACAGAACTCCGAAAGTTGAATATGAAAACTTTCGGAGTTCTGTTTGTATTATAGTGTGGGTATTTGCTTTATTTATTCATCCTCTCCGTCGTCAATCGGTAGAATTTTTTGGCTTTCTTCATGAGGTAGTTGTTCCACTTGGCGGAGTTTTCTCTCAATGGCACGGGTGCGTTTTCCCATTACTTCTTCCAGTTGGTCTCCTGCGCTTTGGAGGTTCTTCTGCACTTTTTCGAGCAAACCGCCAAATTTACTGAATTCGGTTTTTACCGCTCCCAAAACAGTCCATACTTCTCCCGTCCGTTTTTGGATGGCGAGTGTGCGGAAGCCCATTTGCAGGCTGTTGAGGATGGCACCCAAAGTGGTAGGACCGGTAATTACTATTTTATACTCTTTTTGCAGCATTTCTACCAGCGCTGTCCGGCGTATTACCTCCGCATAGATACTTTCGAACGGTAAAAACAGAATGGCAAAATCGGTGGTAAAAGGAGGATCGACGTATTTGTCATGAATATCTTTTGCCATTTTCTTGATGGTATTCTCCAATTGTTTTCCGGACGATTCGATCAATGCGGTGTCTCCGGCTTCGAAAGCGTCGTAGTATTGCTCGTACACGTCTTTGGGGAATTTGGCGTCGATGGGCAGATATACAGTGCTGTTAGCATCGTCCTTACCCGGAAGTTTGATAGCAAACTCCACAAACTCTGTTCCGCTTTTCTTGGTTTTCACATTGGCATCATACTGTTCCGGGCTCATCATCTGTTCCAGCAATGCCCCTAACTGCACTTCGCCGAAAGTGCCCCGCATCTTCACATTGCTCAGTACTTTCTTTAATCCGCCTACATCCTGTGCCAGAGACTTCATTTCCCCCAGTCCCTTTTGCACATTTTCGAGTTGCGAACGGACTATCTCGAAAGATTGTCCGATGCGTTCGTTCAGCGTTTTTTGCAGCTTTTCTTCTACCATGAGCCGCATGTCGTCCAAACGCTTTTCGGTAGATTTCAGTAGCATTTCCTGTTGGCGTGCCATTGTATCGAACTTCTGCCGTTGCAATTCGCCATTAGTTATCATGTTTTTGTGCAATGCATCCTGTAATTGCTGCATACTTTGATTAATGGTTTGCGTCATCTCCATGCGGAGCTCGCGGATGCTGCGGTTCAGTTCTTCGCGATTCTCCTGCATTTGCAGCCGCAAGGCGGTCTGTAATTGTTCGTTTTGTGCCTGTCCGTTATTTCTGGTCAGTATCAGGATGATAAGACCGGCCAATAATAAGATGACAACTATGAGTAAAATCAACTCCATAAATCAATAGGTCAGAATTTCGTTTCCGGTTTCTGTTATCAAGATCATATTTTCCCATTGTGCCGATGGCAGTCCGTCATCGGTGCATATGGTCCAGCCGTCTTCATCGTCTACGAACACCTCGTATGTTCCCATATTTATCATAGGTTCTATGGTAAATGTCATTCCCGGAACAATCAGCATGCCTGTACCCCGACGGCCGAAATGTTCCACATCGGGTTCTTCATGAAACTGCATCCCGACTCCGTGTCCGCAAAGGTCGCGTACCACGCTATATCCGTTTTTTTCGGCATGTTCCTGGATGGCGGCACCTACGTCTCCCAACCGTGCCCAAGGTTGTGCAGTGGCGATACCTATTTCCATACATTCTTTGGTGACTTGTACCAGCCGACGCATTTCCGGACTGACTTCTCCAATCATAAACATGCGCGAAGCATCCGAAAAATATCCTTTGTATATGGTAGAAACATCTACATTTATGATGTCTCCACTTCGTAGAATTTCGTCTTTGCTCGGTATTCCGTGACACACTACATCGTTGATGCTTGTGCAAACACTCTTGGGAAAACCCTCATAATTGAGTGGAGCCGGAATGGCCCCGTGACTGGTAGTAAAATCATAAACCATGCGATCGATCTCTTCGGTGGACATCCCTTCGCGGATATTTTCGGATATGTAGTCCAGCAAGGCGGTGTTGATTTTGGCGCTTTCGCGTATACCTTCCAACTGTTCCGGTGTACGGAGTACTTTTCTGGGAGGAAGTTTTAAGCCCTGTTTTCTATATTTCTGTATTTTATCTTCTATCTCGTCCGGGTAATTGGAAGGGGTGAACCGGAAGCCCTTGATAAACTTTTTCATTGTTTCTATAAATTTTGTCTTTCAATCTATAGCACAAAGGTAGAGAATAAATGTTAGTAATTGAAATGCAGACGTACCATTTATTTTTCACCGGATTGATTCTACCTAAAGCGTATTATTGTGGAATTCGAGTAGATAGGAATTTTCCCGAAGTTGTCAATTTGATAAGTATAGGTAAAGTGTCCTTAGAACCGGAACAATCTGCATAGTTTGAAGAAATATGTAATCGGTAAACTAAAGTGTTATATATCAGTCATATATTAGATGTATCGTATCGGTGGAAAAGTCTTTTTTTCTTTGTATAAAGAATTAATATTAATGTACTGTTAAAAGCGTATTCTTGTGGGTAAAGAATGCATTCTTTAGTTTTAAAAAATATATTCTTTGTCTGACGGAAAATGGTATATGGAAAAAGCCGTTAACAATGTTAAAATAGAAATAGAGATCAATCAGGACCAAGCAAAGATAATAATGAGAAAACGGTGATAGACATCAAGGGATAAAATAGAAATACGCTTTTTTATGTTTAGCAACATTGTTGCTATATTATTTCATGAAATGTATCTTTATTTTGAAATAAAATCTTTCCTTTGCGTGGAAAATAAATGAAACAGAATTATGCGTATATATTTAAGAACCACTCCGAATGATGTTATTGTTCCTTTCGATTATCAGCAGAAGATAGTCGGTACGATACATAAATGGCTTGGTAATAATGAGATACATGATAAAATCTCTTTGTATTCTTTTTCTTGGCTTTTAGGTGGAAATATGATTATGGATAAAGGTTATAACTTTTCAAAAGGTGCCACTCTTTTTATCAGCTTTTATGAGAACAAATATCTCAAGGTGTTGATAGATACAATTTTGTCGGCCCCTGAGATGTTCTGTGGGCTTTCGGTGAAAGAGGTTACGTTCGAACGGGAGCCGACGTTTACGGAAGAACCTGCTTTTTTCAGGCTCGCTACCCCGATTTTTATTAAACGGTTGATAGAAGAAAATGGAAAGAAGGAGCAGAAATTCTATTTTTATGATGATCGGGAGAGCAATGACCTGATGACGGAAACACTGAAACATAAAATGCGGGAAGCCGGATTACCCGATGATGATACTTTAAAAGTGGAATTTGACTTAAGCTATATGAATAAGAAAAAGAAATTGGTGACGATACACGGTATAAAGAATAAAGCCAGTATGTGTCCGGTGATTATTCATGGCCGTCCGGAAAGTAAACTGTTTGCATGGACAGTAGGATTGGGTAATGGAACAGGCATATCTTTGGGAGCTGTTATGTAATTCCCATTGTTATAATATTGTAGAAGCTTACTTGTAGCGACAAGTGGTGAAGCCTTGGTTCTTCGGGACCGAGGCTTTCTTTTTACATACTCTTTGATTGTTCATTTCTTCTTTGTATGTTTGCGGTATTAAAAATAAACAGTATGTTTGATTTATCTAAAATATATGTAGGTGGTTCTTTTTATTTTAGTTCTGGTGATAATTTAAAAACTAAATGTAAAGAGGCTAAAGTACCTAATGATTGTTGTGGTGTTTACATTGTGTATGCTTGTTGTGAAGATGAAGAGAGTATTGGAAGATTTCAAGAGGTATATTGTGGCCTAAGAAGATGCGAGAATTATCTATTAATAAACTTAGGATATGCTGGTATAACACAGGAGACGATAACCCATTGATTGTTGAATATTGCTTGATTTTGGAGTATCTTGTTCGTAATAAAAGACTCCCTGCTTGGAATAATGAACTAAAATTGGACAGTCGGCTAAAGAATGACCTTGAGATATTCATAAAGGATAATAATATAGAATTTCTAAAGATAGCATCAACTCGATAAAATCAATATTTTTTCGCCTCGACTTCCGTTGGGGGGGTACTATATTATTTGCTGGATCAGTATTGATTAGTATTTTTATACTGGTTTTAATCATTAATATTAACCTTCCATTTGGAAAGTCTGGTATTATAGAATGCTTCTGTGACGGATTTAGAGTATCCTATTGTACATATGAAAATGGACGCTTGTCAATGGGATACTCCAAAATCATGGGGAGGAGGAGTTTTTAAGGATAAAAGAACCATTAAGATAAAGTATGATGCGACTACAGGAGATGGAGATAAGATAGTAGTTACTCCTATTGGATATGGTGGTGTTTTGGGAAATTCAAAAACAATAAAGATTAAAAGAGAAACACCTCCTTCATCTCCTTTTGATGGTAATATAAAGAATGTAACAATAACATCTAATAAGACCTATGAACATTCTAATATAAGTGTTGAGAATGTGACAATTAAAAATGGAGCAAATGTAGTGATGAACGGTTATAAATCAGTTCGAATAATTCCTAGCTTTACAGCAGAATTGGGTAGTACTGTGAAGATATATAATGGAATTGAAACTGCTTTCTGCCGCATGTGATGGCCATGACGGTTCTCGTATTAATTGTACCGTTATGGAATTGAAATATCTTAATTTATTCTAATCCGTTTTAATTTGTTCGTTTTCAGTAGTGTATCAACTATATTATTATATGAAATTGAATCATGTGAACCGTAATTTTGTTGGAACAGAGTATTGTATGTTAATAGCACTACCATGAAATGAGATTTTATAGATATTAAATGAAAGGGTGATCTACATCACATTGTGAGCGCTTTAAATACCGGTTCTGCCTTTTGTATTTCTGATTCAAATCCAAACCAGTATCCTGCTTGTCCTTCTTGATTGGCGGGCAGGAAACATAAGCGTAATGTCTCTTTGTACTTGCCATAAATGGTTATCCACGTTTCGGGAGGGATTTGTCGTTTCGTTTTTACTTTTTCTGCCGGAAGTTTCTTTAGTGACATGCCCGCTTCTATCCAAGCAATGCTGACCTGTGTCTGATAGGCCGGATAATTTTGCTTACAGAATTCATACAAAATCAATCCTCTTTTTTCCAAGCTCAGTGGTTGGTCTATCAAGCCGATTTGCATAAGGTGATCCAGAAAATGATGCAAGAAATGTTCGTTTTCCAACATCAGTGTCCGAGTGATGTTTTGCCAGGTAGGAGTATTATAAAAGCCATCCAGTAAGCGCGAGAGCACACGGGCTGTTTGTAATTCGTCTACACTGATTTCTCTTGTTTGTAGGACTTCGTAGGGAGGAAGAGGAGCATATTGAATGCCGAGTTCTTCGGCTCTTCGCCGCATTTCCGTTCCGGGAAGCAATTTCAATGATTCCAGTTGAATCTCTCCTGCACCGTATTCAGCCAGAGTATGTATGTCTTCGAAAATTTCAGAAAGATGATATAGAGGCAATCCGGCAATGAGATCGGCATGAGTCTCCATATTGTGCAAGGAACATAGATATTTCAATCCGTCTAAAGCATCGGATAAGCGTCCCATTCTACGGCTCTGTTCCAGTACTGGTTCGCGCAAACTTTGGATACCGGCTTCCAAGTGTAGCAAACCTTTAGGAAGTCCGGCCAGTTCTTTTTTCAATTCTTCGGAAAGTAAAGCGGGATGTATTTCCAGATGAAAACAGATATCCGGTGAAAACTCAAGAAACAGGTTTAGTAGTTCTTTGGCCCGCTTGTTGTTGTAGTTGAACGTACGGTCGAGTACACGGACATTCTTTATTCCATGTCGGTGAATTTCCATCAAGCGTTCACGGATTGTTTCTATTGGAAGCGTTCGTACCGGCTTCTCTCCACCGCTTACACAGAAAGCACAAGTGTTGAAACATCCTCGTGTTGTCTCTAATTGTACGAATGGTTTGCTCCAGTTAAAGAAACTGCTCTTTTCCGGCGGGATGAGATGAACAAAGTTCATTACACGGGCAATACCGTTGTCGTGATACAGATTTTTCTTGTCGAGGTAGCATAGTCCAGTGACTGTATCCCATTGTTCCGGTTGATTTTGATATTGTAACCATTGAGGAAATACTTCTTCACCTTCTCCCCGGAATACACAATCGACAAAAGGATTTTTACGTAGAAAGTCTTCATTGTCTCCTAAAAATTCCGGACCTCCCAGAGCGATGCGGCAATAAGGTAGTAATGCTTTGGCCCTTGAGAGAATGTGTAACAGTTGCTCATGATTGAATAACCAGTTGGTTGCTGCTATAATATCCGGATGGTGATGATAGATATTGTTTGTCACCATTCCTACGTTTTCATTGATGGTAGCTGAAACGATTTCCCATTCGAAGGAGTCGTTGGTAGCCATCTGTGCATGTAGTGCCGGTAGCGCCAATGAGGAGTGAGCATAAGAACTGTTTAAGTCGAGCCAAAGAATTTTCATGTAAAAAGTTTAACGTTTATGACTGCAAAGATAAGAAAAAGCAAGCTTTATTTATATACAGTAGATTAAAAACGCTATATTTGTCGATGTATTATTAACAAAAAAGCATAAGAATATGAAAAGATTAAACTGTACAAGGTTTGCGTTGTTATTGATATTAGTACTTGGCTTAGGAGCTTGCGGCGATGATGTTTATTACACGGACGATTATTTGCGTAACAGCGATGAAAAGCTATGTGGTAAAACGTGGACGGAAAATGTAGAAGCAGATGATAATATGGACTGTGTGCATCAACTGAAGTTTTCTCAAAATAGAAGTGGGCAGGAAATATTTGAGTATTATCGTCCGGGAGAATCGAGCCCTACGCGTACTGAAACTTATCGTTTTAGTTGGGAATGGATAGATCAGGAAATGGAAGGACTGAAACTCGATCATGGTGCAGGTGAAGTCTATTATTTTGAGAATGTTTGGGTGCGCCAGAATTATCTTTCCGGTAAATTGGATGGAGTTGAGGTGACATTTAGAAAGGAATAGGAAAAAGAATATGAAAGTATTGAATCACATAAAACTGTTATTGGTATTGACGGTGGCTATTTTGAGTTTCTCGTCTTGTGAACAAGATGACGAATCAATTTATTACTATATTATAGATCGTACTTGGGTGGGCGATCTGGGTTTCGCGGTAGGCCCTTATAATGTGGAAAGCGGCATTACTTTCAAAGGAAACGATTATGCTATCGATGAGCAGTATTATTATGCCGATGGTGGTGGAGGAAGAGCGGCTACTTTACCTGTTCGCTGGTGGATAGACATGGGAACTTTGTATCTGGATTATGGGCCGGATTATCCTATGTTGGAAATAAGAGGTGTATATGTCAGTGGCCGATTCCTGAACGGGGAGCTTTATGCCGATGGTGCATATGAATTTAGTGTCTCCTTAGAAATGGATAATTAAAATCGTGTTTGGATGCGAGTATGCCAATAGGTATTTTACCATATATATAATGATAATGCTCCATAACATGTTTTGCTACGAGGCATTATCATTATATATATGGGTATTTTCACTTACCGCTTCTTATTTTTTCAGAAATAGTTTCTTGAATGCCGGTGGATATGGAGTTTCGAATTCCATCAGTTCGTTGGTTACCGGATGATAGAAGCAGAGTTTGAATGCATGAAGGGCAAGGCGTCCGATAGGATTCGGAGCGTTTTCTCCGCCGTATCTACCGTCACCAATGATAGGATGTCCTAAGTCTTGCATGTGTACACGAATCTGATTCTTGCGTCCTGTTTCCAGATCCAATTCCATCAATGAGTATCCGTTAGCACGTTTGATTGTGTGATAATGAGTGATTGATTTCGAACCGCCATCATCATATTTGCTGGAGCTTACGTAGAGTGTACGATCGGTCAACCAAGAGGTTACCGTTCCATGATCTTTTTCCATTTCGCCGGCAACTACTGCTACGTAGCGACGGTCTGTCACGATATCATGCCAATATTCACGTAAGGTATGCTGTGTCTTTTCATCTTTGGCAAACATCATCAATCCCGAAGTGTCTCTGTCCAGACGATGTACGATATATATGCGGTGGTGCTTTCCCGAACGTTGCACATACTCGTTGAGAATGGTATATGCCGTACGTTCTTTCTGTCTTTCCGTATTGACGGACAATAGTCCTTCCATTTTCTCCACCACGATGATATAGGCATCCTCGTAGACGATCTTTAGCAAGCGGTTACTGAATTCTTTCCGGCCTTTGTCCTTGCTGATTTCTATTTTCATGCCCGGTTGCAACGGAAAATTGAATTGTGTGGTGATGACCTTATCAACGTATACGATACGTTTACTCAACAATGATTTCAACTTTGTGCGGCTGGCATCCGGCATTTTGCTGGCGAGGAACTCCATCAGTTCCATAGGCTCTTTTACCGTATATCCCGTATATTGTGCTTTGGCTTTTTCGGCTGCACTTCTTTTTGTTTTTTTCTCTTTAGCCATATTTTCTCTTTTATCTGAGTTCGAGTAAAACGACATTCTCAACATGGTGTGTATGTGGGAACATATCGACTGGTTGTACTGCTTTTACTTTATATTTCACGTCCAACAACTGTAAGTCACGTGCTTGTGTAGCCGGATTACAACTAACATATACAATTCGTTTTGGTTCAGCAAAAAGGATAACATCTACTACATCCTGATGCATTCCGGCACGTGGAGGGTCAGTAATGATAACATCCGGACGACCATATTCATTGATGAACTCTTGGGTCAGCATGTCTTTCATATCTCCGGCAAAGAACAAGGTATTGTCTATCCCATTGATTTCGGCATTCACTTTGGCGTCTTCTATGGCTTCGGGTACATACTCGATACCGATCACTTGGCGAGCTTGGCGGGACACGAAGTTGGCAATGGTTCCCGTACCCGTATAAAGGTCGTACACCAATTCGTTTCCTGTCAGTCCGGCAAAATCACGGGCTATCTTATACAGATTGTATGCTTGTTCGGAGTTGGTCTGGTAGAATGATTTCGGACCGACTTTGAAGCGCAATCCTTCCATTTCTTCGAAAATGTGGTCATTACCTTTAAAAACGTAGACATCCAGATCATTGATGGTGTCATTGCATTTATTATTAATAATATATAGCAGAGAAGTAATTTCCGGGAATGTGTCTGCCACGTATTGCAGCAGTTGCTTAAAGAGCGTCATTTCACTGTCTTCTACGATCTTGCAGATAATAATAACCATTAGCTCACCCGTAGAAGAGGTGCGGATAATCATATTGCGAAGCATGCCTTCTTGCGAGCGCAGATTGATGAAAGAGTAGTTGTGCTCGTAAGCATAATCACGTACCGCATTACGGATACGGTTGGATATATCATTCTGTAACCAGCATTTCTCAATAGCCAGCACCTTGTCGAATGCTCCGGGAATGTGGAATCCTACAGCATTCATCTGGTCGTATTTCACTTCTTGTTTTACTTCTTCGTATGTGAGCCAGCGTTTGTCCGAGAAGGTAAATTCCAATTTATTCCGATAGAATTCGGTTTTGGCGGAACCCAATATCGGAGAAATTTCCGGCAGTTCGATTTTTCCGATTCTTCTCAGGTTATCTTCCACTTGTTTCTGCTTGTATTTGATTTGTTCTGCATAGGGAAGCACTTGCCACTTACAACCACCGCATATGCCATAGTGCTGGCAGAAAGGAACGGCACGTGTTGAAGAATATTCGTGGAAATTCACAGCTTCTGCTTCGGCATATTTGTTCTTTTTGCGTTTGATTTGCAGATCTACCACATCACCCGGTACTACATAAGGAACAAAAATCACCAGGTCGTTTACTTTTGCTATGGCTTTTCCTTCGGCAGCCACATCCGTAATTGTTACCTTCTCTAATAAGGGAAGTTCTTTTTTCTTTCTTGCCACTTTTACACCAATCTAATAAATTATTTCGCAAAAATAGGTATTTTTTCGGGATTTCTCTCTATCAGATGAAATAATAAAGATTGCAATGTCGAAATTGCATTTTAATAGAAACTTTTTTCATGAAAAGTTTTCTGGTTTGTGAAATATACTTAGATTTGCGAACAGAAAAAATCACAATTAGATAACTTTAAATGCATATTATGGACAAAAAAAGAGTTTATACCTTTGGAAATGGCCAGGCGGAAGGCAAGGCCGGTATGAGAAATCTATTGGGTGGTAAAGGTGCCAATCTTGCAGAAATGAATCTTATCGGGGTTCCTGTTCCTCCCGGATTTACAATCACAACAGACGTTTGTACCGAATATTATGAATTGGGACAAGATAAAGTCGTAGCTCTCCTAAAAGACGAAGTAGAAAAAGCCATTGCAAATGTAGAAGTACTGATGAAGTCGAAATTCGGCGATATCGAAAATCCTCTGCTCGTTTCGGTCCGTTCCGGAGCGCGTGCTTCTATGCCGGGTATGATGGATACTATTTTGAATTTGGGCTTAAATGATGAGGTGGTGGAAGGATTGACCCGCAAAACCGGTAATGCCCGTTTTGCATGGGACTCTTATCGTCGTTTCGTACAAATGTATGGCGATGTGGTATTGGGCATGAAACCTGTGAATAAGGAGGATGTCGATCCGTTCGAAGCTATCATTGAAGAGGTGAAACATGCTAAAGGTGTGAAATTGGACAATCAGCTTGAAGTAGAAGACCTCAAGGAACTGGTGAAGCGCTTTAAGGCTGCTGTAAAAGAACAGACAGGAAAAGATTTTCCGACATGTGCCTATGAACAACTTTGGGGAGCTATTTGTGCCGTATTTAATTCATGGATGAACGAACGTGCCATTCTTTATCGTAAAATGGAAGGTATTCCTGATGAATGGGGGACTGCCGTTTCTGTACAGGCAATGGTATTTGGTAATATGGGCGATACTTCTGCTACCGGTGTTTGCTTCTCACGCGATGCTGCTACGGGTGAAGACCTGTTCAATGGCGAATATCTGATTAATGCACAGGGCGAAGATGTGGTGGCCGGTATCCGTACTCCGCAACAGATTACTAAAATAGGGTCTCAGCGTTGGGCTGTATTGGCCGGTGTGACAGAAGAAGTACGCGCCGCTCAATTTCCTTCTATGGAAGAGGCTATGCCCGAAATCTACAAACAACTGGATGCATTACAGACTAAACTTGAAAATCATTACCGCGACATGCAGGATATGGAGTTTACTGTACAGGAAGGTAAATTGTGGTTCCTGCAAACCCGTAACGGCAAACGTACCGGTGCGGCTATGGTGAAAATTGCCATGGATCTGCTCCATCAGGGAATGATTGACGAAAAGACCGCTCTAATGCGTGTTGAACCCAATAAGCTGGATGAGCTTCTTCACCCGGTATTCGATAAAAATGCTTTGAAACAGGCGAAAGTGCTGACTCGCGGACTTCCTGCTTCTCCGGGTGCTGCAACCGGACAGATTGTATTCTTTGCTGATGATGCTGCCGAATGGGCTGCCGGAGGTAAGAAAGTAGTAATGGTACGTGTGGAGACTTCTCCCGAAGACCTTGCCGGTATGGCTGTTGCACAGGGTATCTTGACTGCTCGCGGTGGTATGACTTCTCACGCTGCCGTAGTAGCACGTGGTATGGGTAAATGTTGTGTTTCCGGTGCCGGTGCTTTGAATATCGATTATAAGGCACGCACGGTAGAAGTAGACGGTGTTCTGTTAAAAGAAGGCGATTATATCTCGTTGAACGGTAGTACGGGTGAAGTTTATCAAGGTAAAGTAGAAACGAAAGCTGCCGAGCTTTCCGGTGATTTTGCCGAATTGATGGCTTTGGCCGATAAATATACGAAACTTCAGGTACGTACTAATGCCGATACTCCGCATGATGCAAAAGTAGCCCGTGATTTTGGTGCTGTGGGAATCGGCCTTTGTCGTACGGAACATATGTTCTTCGAAGGTGAGAAGATTAAAGCAATGCGTGAGATGATTCTGGCTGAGAACGCGGATGGACGTCGTAAAGCGTTGGCTAAAATTCTTCCGTACCAGCAAGCGGATTTTAAAGGAATCTTTAAGGCAATGGCTGGTTGTCCGGTGACTGTTCGTCTGCTCGATCCTCCTTTGCACGAGTTCGTTCCGCACGATTTGAAAGGACAACAGGAAATGGCAGATACAATGGGGGTAAGCTTGCAATATATCCAACAGCGTGTAGAATCGCTTTGCGAACATAATCCGATGTTGGGTCACCGCGGTTGTCGTTTGGGTAATACTTATCCGGAAATCACTCAGATGCAGACTCGTGCCATTCTTGGTGCTGCTCTCGAATTAAAGAAAGAAGGTGTCGAGACACATCCGGAAATCATGGTACCGTTGACCGGTATCCTTTATGAATTCAAGCAGCAGGAAGACGTGATTCGTGCTGAGGCTGAAAAACTCTTTGCAGAGGTTGGTGATCGTATTGATTATAAGGTAGGTACGATGATTGAGATTCCACGTGCTGCTTTGACAGCCGATCGCATTGCTTCTTCAGCCGAGTTCTTCTCATTTGGTACGAATGACTTAACACAGATGACATTCGGTTATTCTCGTGATGACATTGCTTCTTTCCTTCCGGTTTATCTGGAAAAGAAGATTCTGAAAGTAGACCCATTCCAAGTGCTCGACCAAAACGGTGTAGGCCAGTTGGTTCGTATGGCTACGGAAAAGGGGCGTGCGGTTCGTCCGGATTTGAAATGTGGTATTTGCGGTGAACATGGTGGTGAACCTTCATCTGTGAAATTCTGTGCCAAACTCGGTATGAACTACGTATCTTGCAGTCCTTACCGTGTACCCATCGCACGTGTGGCTGCGGCGCAGGCTGCTATCGAAGATTAAAAAAATCCTTTGATAACTCTATAAAAAAGGCTAACATTATCTGTTAGCCTTTTTTATATCCCCTCAATATCGACCCTTTCATACGATAATAAAAACACTGTAATCAAAAATTCATACCGAGAGAAGTTCGGTTCTCCCGTTTTTAAGTACCTTTGTTTCATCAAGTAAAACGGATCGAAATACAAACACGATGAAAAAAACACTACTCTTTATTAGCCTTTTAATCCTTTCCGTCTTATCAACACAAGCCACTCGGCCCAAATATGTATTCTATATCATCGGCGATGGAATGGGCATAAATCAAGTTAACGGTACTGAAATGTTTTACGGGGAACTGACCGGTAAGATAGGACCCTTACCGCTATTGTTTTCGAAATTCCCTTATACGACTTTTGTAAGCACATACTCTGCCAATCGAGGAGTAACAGACTCGGCAGCAGCTGGTACGGCATTGGCCTGCGGTGAAAAGACCAACAACAATACGATCGGTGTGGATGCAGACAGTCTACCTATATATAGTATAGCGGTGGCAGCACAAAAGAAAAACATACCTGTTGGAATTATTACCAGCGGAGAAATAGACGATGCCACTCCCGCCGCTTTTTTTGCTCACCAAATAAACCGTAATAACCGTTACGAAATAGGAGTCGATATGCTCGCCGCCGGATTTGATTTCTATGCAGGAGATAAATTTACCCAACCGTCGCCAGAAGGGAAAAAATCTCTATACGATATGATCCCGAAAGCCAACTATACATTGGCTCTCGGCATACAAGAATACAATCGCCAATCACAGGCAGCCACCAAAATGATTTTATTTCCAGAAAAAGACTTCCCTTACGCCATAGACCGTGAACCGGGAGATATTTGTTTAGCCGATCTCACCCGATGTGCAATAGACTTTCTGCAACAAAAAGAGAATGGTTTCTTTTTAATGATAGAAGGCTCCAAAATAGATTGGGCAGGACACTCCCGTGACGGAGCTACCAATTTCAGAGAAATAAAAGATTTGGAAGAATCGGTAAAATTGGCTTATGATTTTTATAGAAAGTATCCCGATAAAACCCTCATTATCGTTACAGCCGACCACGAAACCGGAGGCGTAGTATTAGGCAACGGAAATTACTCACTCAACCTACAAGCACTCCAATATCAAACGATGAGTGGAATAGCGTTTACAAAAGAAATAGAAAATCTGCGTA
>ERZ827088.1020-NODE-1020-length-36976-cov-4.242166_pt1 | contig 36976 bp, 30 predicted proteins | sample MGYA00519922_ERZ827088 | MGnify/ENA primary metagenome ERZ827088 (study PRJEB31778, sample SAMEA3449254) | human gut metagenome | biome: human gut; feature: human-associated habitat; material: faeces | place: United Kingdom | collected 2010/2012 ...
GGTCGGTACGCTGCTCAACAGCCCGGGAAAGCTGGGACAGTGCAACAACCGGCACATTCAGCTCTCTCGCAAGTGCTTTTAAGGAACGGCTGATATCCGAAATCTCCTGCTGACGCGATTCCGAGGAGCTCTTTCCGCTTCCCGACATCAGCTGCAGGTAGTCAATGATGATGATATCAAGACCGTGCTCCAGCTTGTATTTGCGGCATTTCGACCGCATCTCTCCGATCGAGATACCAGGTGTATCGTCGATCATCAGTCGGGATTCACCGATCATGCCGGCGCTCTCGATCAGCTTGCTCCATTCGTCGTCTTTCAGGTTTCCGGTTCTCAGATGCTGGGAATCTACTTTCGACTCCATCGAGAGCAGACGGTTCATCAGCTGCTCCCGCGACATCTCGAGACTGAAAATCGCAACGGCTTTGTCTTTCTTAAACGCCATATACTGCGCAATATTGAGGACAAACGCCGTTTTACCCATAGACGGACGTGCCGCAATCAGGATAAAGTCAGAGTTCTGCAGACCCGATGTCTTGTAGTCCAGATCCGTGAATCCGGTCGGAATACCCGTGACATTTCCCTTCGTCTTCGATGCACGCTCGATGTTCTCCAGCGTATTGATGACAACCTGGCGGATCGGCATGAAGTCTCCGGAATTCCGCTGGCCCAATAACTGGAACATCTTCTTTTCCGTCTCCTCCATGATGACTTCCACCGGCTCTTTGTTCAGATAGCAGTCATTCTCTATCTCTTCTGTCAGCTTAATGAGACGGCGCAGCACCGCTTTCTCGCTGACGATGTTCGCATAATGGCGCACATTCGCCGAAGTCGGCACCGCATTTAAAAGATCGCGGACAAACTCCATCGAACTGATCTCCGGCGGAACATCCTTTTCACGCAGGCGGTTCTGCAGGGTGACCAGATCGACCGGTTTTCCCTCATTGAACAGCTCCACCATGGCATCAAAAATGACGCCGTACTGGTGCTGGTAAAAATCGTCGCTCGTCAGGATTTCCGATGCCGCCATGATGGCTTCGCGCCCCATCAGCATGGAACCGATGACCGACTGCTCCGCCTCGATACTGTGGGGCATCACTCGTTTGATGATTGCTTCTTCCATCTTATGCTTCTCTTACATTCACTTTCAGTTCAGAGGTTACCTTCGGGTGCAGCTTAATCGGAACCATGGTAGTCCCCAGCACCTTGATCGGGCTCGGAAGAACCATTTTCTTCTTATCCAGTTCGATGCCAAGCTGCGCCTTTGCCGCTTCCGCGATCTCCTTGGAGGATACGGAACCGAAGATCTTGCCGCCCTCGCCGGTCTTAATCGTTACGTTGACCTCCATCTCCTTCAGGCGCTCACCGAAAGCCTTAGCCTCCTCGTAAATCTCTTTCGCCACCTTCTCGTCATTGGCTTTCTTAAGCTTCAGGTCATTTAAATTCTTCGGAGTCGCCTCCAGTCCCAGCTTCTTCGCCAGAATGAAGTTTCTTGCGTAGCCGTCGTTTACATCTACTAACTGTCCCTTCTTACCCAGGGACTTTACATCTTCAATCAAAATTACTTTCATTTTAAAATTCTCCTTCCTCATGCAGCTTGTCAATGGTGTGCTTCACAATCTCCAGCGCTTCCTCCACGCCACAGTCCAGCTGGGCACCGGCCATATTCAGGTGGCCGCCGCCGCCCATCCGCTCTGCCAGAAGCTGCACATTCACCTCGTCGATAGAACGGGCGCTCACATAAGTCTTATGCTGATAGTCCGTCAGTACAACGGACGCTTTGACGCCATTGATGTCCAGCAGCTCATTGGCTGCCTGGGCGCCCACGATGGTGGGACTTTCCAGATTCTCATTGGGACAGATGGCGATAGCAAAGCCGTGGTACAGCTCCGCATGGCGCACCGCCTCGGCTCTGGCCTTGTATTCGGTCATGTCGTTCCGGAACATCTTGCGGACACGGGTCACATCCGCTCCGCACCGACGCAGAAACGCCGCAGCCTCGAAGGTCCGCACGCCTGTCTTGCTGGTGAAATTATTTGTGTCGATGATGATACCGCCGTAGAGACAGTCCGCCTCCACCGCCTTGATTTTCAATCCTTCGTCAAAATACTGCAGGATCTCCGCTACCATTTCACAAGCGGAAGACGCGTAGGGCTCGATATAGGAAAGCACCGCATTTTCAATCTGCTCGTTGGTCTGACGATGATGATCCAGCACTACGATGGTGGGCGTCCGGGTCAGAAGCTCCGGACACTCGGTATAGCTGGGCCGGTTCGTATCGACTACTACGAGAACCGTATTCCGGTCAATCATTTCGATGGCCTGCTCGCTGCTTAAGAACATATCCGGCTCGTAGACCGGGTTATCCTCGAAGCAGGATTTCATGGGACGGACGGAGGTGGTCACCTCATTCAGCACTACATAAGCCCGTTTTCCCAGCACCTTGGCCGCCCGGTAGATACCGATGGCCGCGCCGAAGGAATCTGCGTCGGTCTGGCGGTGTCCCATAACCATGACCTTATCGCGGCTCTCAATGAACTCACGCAGCGCGTGGGCTTTCACACGGGCCTTCACACGGGTGGTCTTCTCTACCTGCTGGGTCTTGCCGCCGAAATAGGAGATCTTCTCGCCCTCCCGGATAACAACCTGATCGCCGCCGCGGGCCAGCGCCAAATCAATAGCAATCCGTGCAAACTCGTAATTCTCCGCAAAGGTCTTGCCGGCACAGCCGAAGCCCATACTTAAGGTGACAGCCATTTCATTTCCGATATTGACCGTCTTCACATCCTGAAGAAGCTCAAACTTATTTTCCCGCATGACAGGCAGATCCTTCTCCTGAATGGCTACAAAGTACTTATCCTTCTCAATATTCTTTACGATACCGCCGAAGGATGAGATATACTTGTTGATCTTTCGATCTACCAGCGCCACCAGAAGAGACCGGCGGACTTCCTCTACAGTGTCCAGCGCCTCATCGTAATTGTCCAGGTAAATCAATCCGGCCACCAGCCGCTGCTCCTTGATCATACGGATGTACTTGTTCATCTCGGTCTCATCAAAGAGATACACCGCGATCAGGTAGCTGTCATCCTCCTCCACATCCACGAAGGTATTGTCCTCCATGATGTGATCGAGATACACTCTGCGCACGTCCGCACGGTAATCCCGTTCCTCCGCAGAAAACCGCACGGTCCGGGTATCCTCGAAATCATCCTCCGGAAGCAAATCTGCGGTAAACTCCGGAAAGAAGTAGGTGATGGATTTCCGCAGATTCTTTTTTCCCTTCTCACTGGCCGCGAAAAACGCGCTGTTGGCCCACAGCACTTTTCCGTCCTCATCCAACAATGCGTAGGGAATCGCCAGCTCCTTCAAGAGTTTTCTCTGTATCTGCCCGTACTGGGTCGCGAAGGACACCAGCTCCCCGTAGATCTGCGCCCGGTTCTGCACATACAGCACCGTCACAATCACGATATACACCAGCACAAATACGCTCATGGCCACACCGGCTTTCACCGATATGGGATACATACAGAGATTCATCACCAGAAGCAGAATGCTCATCAGAATCGGCCACTGCACGTACCGTTTCAGGCGGCCTTTTAAATGAACCTTTCTTTTCATCTCATTTTCCTCTATACTTTTTTATTTTGTCTGCTTTCTAATGTTCCTATTATAGCACATCCGGGCGGTACTTTACAAGGATAGAGCGCAAATCAGAAACGCCGCCGAATCCTCCCGGATCCGGCGGCGTTTCCTGCAATATGGGTTCTAATCGTATTGCCTGTTATTTATTTCATGAAAAATTTCTGAAGATCTGCTTCTGTGGTGTCTTCACCAATGGTGACAAGCTCGGTGCCGGTCAGGCGGGCGAACATGGCAATGTCGTCTCTGGTCAGCGCGGTGGATACTACGGAGTGGTGAGCGCCGCCTGCGTAGCACCATGCTGCGGTACCGATGGCGAAGTTCGGTTTATGACGGTACATAATTCTGGCTACCGGCAGCTTCGGCATGGGCTTCGGCTGTTTTACAAGCTCGATGTCCGCGCAGATGATGCGGAAGCGGTCGCCCATGTCTACCATGGTTACCTGGATTCCGTCTCCGGTTACACCGTCAAAGATCAGTCTTGCGGGATCCTCTTTTCCGCCGATACCAAGCGGAAGCACGTCGATCTCCGGCTTTGTAGCAGCAAAGGCTACCGGAACCTCCAGCATATGGGAAGCCAGCTCCAGCTCCTGACCCTCGGTCAGGTCATAGGTGTAGTCCTCGATGAAACCGGTTGCTCCCTCGCGTCCCTCTGCCATCTGCATCAGAACTGCGGACAGAGCTGCAATCTTATAATCTCCCTCCGGTCCGAAGCCAACGCCCTTGCCCATCAGGTTCTGTGCCGCGATACCCGGAAGCTGCTTCAGGCCGTGCAGATCCTGGAAGGTGTCCGCAAATGCGCCGATGCCGTTCTCTTTCAGGAACTTCTCGAAGCCAACCTCGTATTTTGCCTGCTCGCGAACAGAATCAATGCGGTCTGTCTTCATGGTATACTTATCCGTATACTCCTTCATCTTCGCGTCGATTTCTTCTTCTGTTACCTCATTGATGATGTCTACCACATCGCCCAGCGCATAGTAGTTGCACTCCCAGCCATATTTGATCTGGCTCTCTACACGATCGCCGTCGGTAACTGCCACATGTCTCATGTTATTTCCGAAGGAAGCTACCTTCAGGGACTTGGAGTAGTTGATAGCCTTTGCTACCTGCGCGAATCTCTTGATCTTCGCTACTACGTCGTCATGCTTATAGTATCCTGCAACCACCTCATGGGGAATACCCATTCTTGCTACGATGAAGCCAAACTCACGGTCGCCGTGTGCTGCCTGGTTCAGGTTCATGAAGTCCATATCGATGTCGTCATACGGAAGCTTCTCATTGGCCTGTGTGTGCAGGTGAAGCATGGGCTTTCTAAGCTCCTGCAGTCCCTTGATCCACATCTTGGCCGGGGAGAAGGTGTGCATCCAGGTAATGACGCCGATGCAGTCATCGTCACAGGACGCTTTACGCATATCCTCGATACAAATCTCAGAGGTCTCTACGGTGGGAAGTACTTCCACTGCCGCGATTCCTTCCAGCTTCTCATTCAGGAACTCTGCCATCTCACGGGCGTCTGCCGCTACCTGCTTCAGGCACTCTTCACCATACAGATCCTGAGAACCTACTACAAAATAAAGTTTTTTCATTTCTCTTTACCTCCTGAAATATTTACCAACTTTCATGTTCCCGCGCGTCAGGGTTTATTCCTGGCCGCGTATATCCCTGACCGAATTTCCGTCGTTAAACGTAACCGGGAAACGGTGAGAATAGTTTTTTTTCTGCCAGTCCGGATCCTCCATCATGCGGAGCAGATTCCGTGCTGTGACACGTCCCAGATTGTATTTGGGATGGACGACCGATAACACCTTCACATCCCCGCTCTGGGCCAGTTCCGCGTCATCGAAAGAAATCAGTGACATATCATCCGGCACCTTCAGACCTCTGTCCTCCAGGAATTCCATATAGTGCTCGGCCACCTCGTCGTTATAGAGAATCATTGCCGTGCAGTCCTTGGTTCTGCGGTACATCCGCATCAGCCCCTTCTTGCTCAGCTTCTCCTCCATATCCTTGGTGGAATACCAGCGAATCCAATCGTCGTCAAACTTTACGCCATAATCCGACAGGCACTCAATGAAACCCTTATAGCGTTCCATCCCCTGCATATCATCGTATTTGAAAATGCCTCCGATTCTCCGGTGGCCGTTCTGAATCAGAATTTTCGCTGCCTCGTAGCCCGCCCGGGCATCCGACATTTCCACACTGTCAAACTTCTGGTTCGGATAGTGATTATGGATGAACAGAGTCGGTATGTTTCTCTTTCGAATCTCATTGTAGAGACGGATATTCGGGTTTGGGAAGCTGGAACGCGTTCCCTCTATGATGAGCCCGGAAAGGTTGCTGGAGAGCAGCCCTTCCAGATACATAGCCTCATCATTCAAACGGTTTTTCGTCACCGCCACATCAATTTCATAACCCTTTTCCGTCATGACGGATTCAATTCCGTCGTATACTCTCGGGAACAGATAATCGGAAAAATAGCTCAGAATCAGTCCAACCCGCGGCTTTCCCTTATCCTCATTTTTATTTTCATAAGATACATAGGTTCCGCTTCCCTTGACGCGGACGATCAGACCGTCCTCCTCAAGCTGATTCAGTGCCGTCCGCACAGTCTGTCTGGAATAACCGAACTTTTTCTGCAGGATATTTTCCGATGGGAATTTATCCTTATTTTTGATTACTCCGCTGGTAATCAGCGTTCTGCACCAGTTATATAATTTCTGATATTTCAGCAGATCCTGGCTGTGCGCGCTTCCTTTTTTTGACATATCTGTCCCCCGCCTTTTGTCTCGTATTTCCGTCGTAATGATTTATTTGATAACCTGCAGAGACTGACGGTCCGCGAATACAGCCACGAATACCAGGAATACAACACCCTGAATCAGCTGCATCATCTGCGTGGAGAAGCCCATCATGGTCAGTCCGCTGTTCAGCACGATGTAAAGCAGAGAACCTACAATAATATTCTCAAATCTTACCTTCGCGCCGCCGGAGATCGGCATGCCGCCCAGTACCAGCGCAATCAGAATCTGTGTCTCCAGCTGATTTCCGCCGGAAGACGTTACAGAACCTACCTTAATAACGTTAATGAATGCCGCAAAACCTGTGATGGCGCCTGCCAGTACATAAATGAGGAACTTCATTCTGTCGGTACGGATACCGGAGAACATAGCCGCCTTCTCACCTGCTCCGATGGCTTTCAGATAGGTTCCGAATTTGGTGAAACGGAACAGTACAAAGCCGATAACCAGAACCACTACGGTGCAGATAACCTTCAGTGCTGTGCTGTCATAATTGATGAGCAGCGCTGAGCCTGTGACCGGCGCATTGGTGGTCAGATACTTGATAAAGCCTCTGAACAGGAACATGGTACAAATCGTTACGATGAATGATTTAATTTTACGGCATACATAGAAGTATCCGTTGATGGCTCCGATAGCCGCGCCTGCAGCGATACCGCCTACGATAGCCAGCGGAATGCTGATTTTGGAAAGCATACATACTACGATGGATGCGATACCCAGGATAGAACCCTGCGAAAAATCCAGGCCGCCCATGGTCATGATGAAAAATACGCCTGTTGCCGCAATCATTGTAACATATACCTGTGAAAGTACAAGGGACATATTGTTCATCATTCTGAAGTTGGTCAGAACGTTGAATACCAGGAATACTACAACCAGTCCTGCAATCGGCAGAAGGGCGCGGATCATCGACATTTTGGATAATTTTTTGAGCTGCTGCTCTTTCTGTTCTGTGTTTGTCTTTACTTGATTCTCCATAACTGCCTCCTTATACCATCATCGTAATCAGGCTGTTCTCATCCAGCTGCTTGCTTCTCTCCAGTTCGCCGCTGATCTTGCCGTCTTTCATGATTACGATACGGTCACACATACCAATCAGCTCCATCAGCTCCTCGGAAATCATAATAATGGATTTTCCGTTCTTTCTCATCTGATTCATCAGCTGATAGATATCCTGTTTTACCTTAATATCAATGCCTCGTGTGGGGCTGTCCAGCACGACGATGTCGGAATCCTTTCCAATCCATCTGGCCAGTACAACCTTCTGCTTATTACCGCCGGACAGATCGGATACAAACTGGTCCACATTGACCATCTTGACGGACATCTGCTTCGCGAACTTGTTGGAGAACTCCTTCAGTTTCTTATCGCTGAGCATGTGGGTTTTACCAGCCAGCTCATCCAGCGAGGGCAGACAGATGTTGTCGCCGATGCTCTGATTCAGGACTACGGACTCATTGTCACGATCCTTGGAAGTATACGCGATACTGTGTTTAATTGCAGTCGGGATATCGTTGATCTCGGTTCCGTCCGCCAGAACTACCTTACCCGTTCTGTCATAGGAAGCGCCGAAGATGGCTTTTCCAATCTCATGCATACCGGACTCGGACAGTCCGCCGAAGCCCAGGATTTCACCCTTATGCAGGTCAAAGGATACATCCTCAATGAGTCCCGGAACCGTCACATCTTTTACGGAAAGAACTACTTCGTCGGATACCTTCTCGCCGTAGTCCGCACGGTAGTAATCTCCGGTTACCTCACGGCCTACCATCAGGCGCTTCAGGTCGTCCTCGGTCACATCCGCACTCTTTACGGTGTCAATGTATACACCGTCACGCAGGATGGTGATGGTATCGGATTTATCCAGAATCTCCGGAAGGTCATGGGAGATGAAGATAACGGTATTGCCGCTCTCACGGATACGGTTCATGTGCTTATACAGCTCCTCACGTCCTTCCTGGGAAAGAGCTGTGGTGGTTTCGTCGATGACTACGATCTTGGGATCAAAATAGGTTGCCTTTACAATCTCAACCAGCTTTCTGTCCTCGAAATTGTAATTATCAATGATATCAGAGGCCTTAATTCTGTCGAAACCGTATTTATGAAGAAGTTCGGTGGCCTCTTTGTTCATGGCATTTGTATTCTTGATTCCGAAGTGTACGAAACGGTCCTCATGGCCCAGGAAAATATTTTCCGCTACGGTCAGGCCGGACAGAGTTCCCAGCTCCTGTACGATGATGGATACGCCCTCTTCATTGGCTTCCACCTGGTTCTTCGGATGAATTTCTTTTCCATCCAGTACGAAGGTACCGCTGTCGATGCTGTAGATGCCGGTCAGCATGTTGGTCAGTGTGGATTTACCGGATCCGTTCTCACCAATCAGCGCGTGAACCTCGCCTTTATTTACATTAAATGATACATTCTGTACCGCCTTCGTAATACCGAAGGACTTGCAAAGATTTTTAACCTGTAATCTTACTTCACTCATTGCATTCTCCTCCTTGGATTACTTCACGATTTCGCCCTTGGTTACCTTGGTAGTCAGGGTGATGATAATCAGCAGTGCCAGACCGGTGATAACGTCCTGGATAGCAGTCGGTGCGCCCAGAGCGATAAAACCGAAGAAAATGATATTGATGACAAACTCACCAATGACAATGGCCTGCAGCGGCATACCGTATTTCTTAAACGCCAGACCGAAGAAGCAGCCCATGGTCGGTACGAAGTTACGGCTCATGGAAGCCATACCGGTAACGGCCACCATGGAAGAGCCATAGCTGATGGTCAGGATTGCCATAACGCCCAGGAACGCACCGCTCAGGATGAATGCCAGGACTTTGTATTTATTTACATCGATACCCATGTTCTTGGCAACGAACTCGTTGCTTCCGATGGCGTATGTATATGTTCCGATTTTGGTGTAGTTCAGGAAGATGTAAGCTACCACACAGGCCAGAACTGCCAGGATGATGTCGCCCGGCATCTGTCCGAACATTCGAAGGTTTGCCGGAAGGGTCTGCTCCACGCCGCCTGCGATATAGTTGGCGATGGACTCGTAAATCAGAGCCAGACCGGTGGTAACAATCATGGACGGGATACGGAGCTTTACATAGAAGATACCGTTCAGCACGCCTACGATAGCGCCGCAGATAATGCAGCCTACAATCAGGCCCACATAACCCAGATTAAACTTTGTCGCGAATACGCATCCCACAATAGCGGAAAGCATGATGTTCGCTCCGATAGAGAAGTCGAACATACCCATTACCATTACAAAATAGAATCCCACCGCGCCCACGGTCGCAATCAGGCTGGCCTGGAAATAGTTCAGCATGTTGGCTGCGGAACCGAAGTTATGCGGTGACAGTACTTTAAAGATACCCCAGGAAAGTACGACCAGACCCAACAGAATCAGATAACCCTTTGTACTTCCCGACAGCTTTTTAGAACCCATACTCTTTACCTCATTTTTTTGATAATAGGAGCCGGTATCGCCGCGCGACACCGGCTCCTACAAACTCTAAGCCCTTAGAATTTATTTACCTGCACGTGCTGCTGCATCCTCGATAGATACCTTAGCAGCTGCTTCCTTCAGTCCTGCCAGATCCAGCTCAGACATAGCTACAAGCTCTTCGTCTGTGTACGGAAGCTGGTCTACGAAGTACTGCTCGTATGCCTTGTAGTCATCTGCAGAGGATACATACAGGTACGGGAACGGGACGTCCTCAAACTTGCCTGCGAAATCTGTGTAGTTACCCTTGATTGCGTTGTAAACCATCATGAACGCGATAAGCGGGTCGCAGTAATGTCCGCCGGACTCACCAGCCATGGAACCGTTCTCAAGTCTCTCTCCCAGGTCCGGAAGGAAGTCTGTGGATACGATGTCGATGTCCTGAGTCTTGCCTGCACGCTCTACAGCTGCGATAGCGCCCTGAAGCGGGTCTCCGCCGCCGCCTGCCGGAATCAGTGCATCCAGGTTCGGGTCTGCTGCCATCAGAGCCTCTGCTGCCTTGGAACCGCCCTCAGAGGTTGTTCCTGCGTACTGCGGCTCAGACAGGGTAGCCTTGTCATCCGGGTTCGCCTCGTTCCATTTCTCAACGCCTGCTTTGTAGCCTTCCCATCTTCCAAGCCAGGTTGCATCTCCCTGCTCCCAGCCAATCAGACCGATGTTTCTGTCGCCCTTCTCAAGAAGGATATTTACCAGTGCCTCGCCATTGGCCGGCTCGTCCTCGTGAACTGCGCCAATGTAGTAAGCGGAATCGGTAGCCATCTGGTAGATGTCTGCGCTGTTGTCCTTGCTGATGACACGGAAGAACTGTGCCAGATATACTTTGTTGTCGTTACAGGTCTTGATTGCGGAGGTCATCTCTGTATCAGAAGAGTTGCAGATGATGATACCCTGGCAGCCTGCTGCTACCAACTGCTCTACAGAAGCTGTAACCTTCTCGGATACATGTCCCTGGTCAACATACTGTACCTGAACGCCCAGTGCCTTTGCTGCCTCGTCCAGAATCAGCTTACACTGGGAACCGAGTACGTCGGTAGAGGACCAGATGGAAACGCCGATCTTGATGTCCTTGTTGTCTGTTGCCGCTGCCGGAGTCTCAGTTGCTGCTGAGCTGGAGCTGTCTGCTGTTGTAGTGTCCTTGGAACCGCCGCAGGCTGTCATTCCCAGAACCATGGTTGCTGCCAGTGCTGTGGCAGTCACTTTTTTAAAAAGCTTGTTCATGTTTTTTCCTCCCTGTTTTGTTTTTTCCTTTTGGGTTATGTCCGTAACCTTGTTGATGACTTTATTATATTCAGACAGGAAAAAACTTGCAATAAAATACAGCAAATTATTTTTAGTAAGTTGTATTGTTTTAACCGTTTTATCTTGTTGTTTTTTTACATTCGCCCGTAACATATGGTTATATTAGCCAATTATTTCCGTCCTTTCCCCTGCTTTTCCTCGTCATTTTGTGACTTTTTACCATTTCCTATCTATGTTTGTTGCATTTTTAACGCTATTTATAGTACAACTTTATCTATATTATAACCTGTATTAAATTTATCTCTTCTTGTCTTTTTTCAAATACAATCTGTAATTTTTTTTGCCTTTCTGCCCAATTTACAGTACAAAAAAGGAAGCGCCTCAGCGCTTCCCAAAGCAGTCGTCGCACACCTGGAACGGTGAGCCCAGCGGCAGCAGCCTGCCGCAGTATTTGCAGCGTGCGATATAATTCTGTTTGCCGCGGGTCAGATAACTCATAATCCGCATCTCCGTCTTTTCCCGCTGCTTGGCCAGCCATTCCTCGTCCAGCTCCTTCTGCATGCGGCGTGAGAACTGATAGTACAAGTCCAGCTGTTTGTAATAGGTTTCGTACTGGGCGATGCCGCCCTTGCGGTCGCGGTAGAAAGCCGGTTTCTCCAGGGACACATCCGCCGTGTAGGTTCTGCAGTAATCCAGCCAGAGCATAACAACCCGGCGATCCTTAATGTCGATAGGGCAGGTGATCATCTTGTATATAAGATGCTTGTTCTCAAAGCCGTCAATCTGGTTCTTGTAACGTTTCGCCTGCTCGTAGAGGTACAGGGCCTCGTCGATGTTCTCTTTGACGAAGGGCTCCGATGGAGTAACGGAGTACCAGATCTTCATCAGTTCATCCAGCGGCGCGTCAATATCCAGCAGTACCTGCGGAAATCCTAAGTTCACCTCGGTCAGCGGTTCCTCATCCGCCCGGTACAGAGTACGGATGTATTCCAGCTCCCGCTCGCCCAGGGCGCTCACACAGCCCTTGTCGTAGATGCCGAAGCGCCCCGCCCGGCCTGCTATCTGCTTGACCTCCGGAATCCTTAAGGGACGTCGGCTGACGCCGTCGAATTTGTCTGTCTGCATAAAGACAATCCGACGCACCGGCAGATTCAGTCCCATGCCGATGGCATCTGTAGCTACCGCCACCTTAGTCATGCCCTCATTGAACATCCGGGTCTGTCGGCGGCGGATCTCCGGCGGCAGGCTTCCATAGATAACGCTGGACGCGATACCCGCTTCCTCCAACCGTCCGGCCACATCCAGAACTGATTTCTTGGAAAATGCGATCAGCGCGTCGCCCTCCTGTACATCATCCGGGAAGGCAAAGGGCCTGTCCTCGCAAACCAGCTCGGTTTTGCGCTCATATCTTCGCACCTCAAAGGTATCGTCGCAGAGCTGAATCAGATGACAGACTACCTGCTCCGCAGCCGGGCTCATACAGATATGAATCTCCTCTGCCCGTAACCCTAGGATCGCTTTCGTCCAGGAATGCCCCCGGTCCGTATCTGCCACCAGCTGCGCTTCGTCAATGACTGCAATGTCATAGTTTTCATCAAAATCAGCCATTTCGATGGTAGAAGCCGTCACTCTGCTGTTTTCTTCCTCGATGCACTCCTGCCCAGTCCGCATGGTGCAGGGCACTCCGGCGCCGTGCATCTGCTCGTACACCTCCAGGGCCAGCAGACGAAGGGGTCCCAGATAGGTTCCGTTTTTCGCCTGTCTCAGCCGCTCCAGCGCCTGAAAGGTTTTGCCACTGTTAGTTGGGCCGATATGCAAAATAAAATGTCGCGCCAGCTCCCGCACCTCCGCGAACTCCATCTCCGGTCTGGCCGGAACCAGCTCCAGGATTTTATTTTTCACCTTATACTGACGGAATTTCGGGTACAGGGTGAACATAGGCTCCTGGCAGATGGCGCAGGGCATGGTACGGCGTACCCAGGCCAGGAATTCGCCGTTCAGGCCTTCTTTCTGCTCGGTCAACAGCATGCCCAGATCAAGTTCCATAAGTCTCGGCAGCATTTCTTCATTCAGGCTTTTGAGCAGTTCTTCCTTATTTCTGCGATAGGCGTAGGAGGCCATGTTCTTCAGCTGGCGGTGCAGCTCCTCCAAGGTACGAATGTTGATCTGACCGGGGCGGGCGCTCTTTAAAGTCTTTTGAATCTTCGAGATACGTGCCTGCATGCCTGCTTCTTTTACCGGCTTTTTCGGCTTTTTGCGGCCTGCACGCTCGTATTGTTCTATATAAAACTGATTCAGTTTTTTCTTTTGAATCATGTGATTTCCTCTTTCATTAAAGTTCCGGACGCAGACGCGCCCTGATCATATAAGCAAAACCCCGCAGCCATTACGACTGCGGGGTCTGATTCCCGTAAATGAATTAGTCCATTACGTACGGCATCAGGGAAATGTGACGTGCTCTCTTGATAGCTACAGTCAGAGCTCTCTGGTGCTTTGCACAGTTTCCTGTGATTCTTCTGGGAAGGATTTTTCCTCTCTCAGATACATATCTCTTTAATTTCGCTACATCCTTGTAGTTAATCTCGTTATTCTCTTTGCCGCAGAATACGCAGACTTTCTTTCTTCTACGTCCCATGCCTCTACGTCTCATGGGAGCGTCGCCTCTATCGGATTTTGTGTAAGCCATGGCTTTTACCTCCTATTATACTCTTATCTCTGTTCCACGATTGTTAGTTAAACGGTAATTCTTCGTCGATGCCATCCGGGATGTTCATGAATCCATCTCCCGCTGCTGCGGAAGGAGCCGGTGCAGACTGGAACGGATTGGAATGATTCTGGGGCTGGAAGCCGCCTGCGTGCTCGCCTGCTGCTGCCTTGCTCTCCGCGAATTCCTGTTCCTCTACAACCACGTCTGTGGTGTAGACCTTCTGTCCGTCACGATTCGTGTAGCTGCCGGTCTGGATACGTCCGGTAATCGCAATTTTCGTGCCCTGACGCAGATACTTCTCAGCAAACTCAGCCTGACGTCCGAATGCCACACAGCCGATGAAATCAGCGGTTGCCTCTCCGTCTCTCCTGAATCTTCTGTCTACTGCCAGTGTATATCTCGCAAATGCGCTCGCATTCTCACCCTGTGAGTAGCGAACATCCGGGTCACGGGTTAAACGTCCCATTAAAATTACTTTATTCATACCAACAATCCTCCACTTTTTCGGTTAAAAACCTTGTCTCTATGCGTCTTTGCGAACACACAGATAGCGGATGACATTCTCCATGATACGAACGTGCTTCTCCACCTCTGCCGGGCAGGTTGCGTCAGCGTCAAACTGGATGAAGTAGTAGTACGCTTCTCTCATGTGCTGGATATCGTAAGCAAGACGCTTCTTGCCCCAATCTTCCACCTCTGTCACTACACCGCCGTAACGAGCGATATACTCTTTCGCTTTCTCTACGGTAGCGGTTCTGACGTCATCCTCTGCCTTTGCATTCACAACTAATGCTAATTCATACTTGTTCATGCTTTTCCTCCTTTTGGTCTCTGGCTTCCTCACTATGGGGGAAACAAGGAATTTTAATAATATATCACGAGGTAATACTATAACATAGATTTTCCCTGAAAGCAAGGACTTTTTCGGAGTTTCTGTGAGTTTTTTGCGGATTTTTCAGCATGTTTTTAATATGCGGGCATTTGTCTTTTCTATACATTCTTTCTTTACAAACGGAAAGGCTGCCTTTATACTCTAAGTATTGTTTTATCGCTTTGATATCTATTTTCTTTATTATAGAAATAATTTTAAAACGGGAGGTTTTTATGCGAATCTGGGCCAGAGAGTTTAAGAGTAATCATATGTTAAAAGATACTGTGATTGAGGATTTTTCGAATGAGACACGGACGCATAAGATTTTTCATGCGCTGGATGAGATCTGTCATCAGTTTGATTTGAGCAAGCCGATTTGGCTGGAGTCGTGCATCGCGGATTTTAAACGGACGGCGAAGGTACGGTTTTATCAGGATAGTTTTATTGATCAGATTGAGTTTGATTATCTGGAGGTGCAGGTGATCGAGGAGGATTATTAGGACGGACGCCACAGGAGAAAAAGCCTCCCTGCCGTGATACGCCTGCGTTCCCTATAGCCTGCACCCGGCTTATTCGCATCCGATCGCCAAACTCGGGCTTCGCCCTCAAACAGTGGCTCCTTCGGATGCTGCCAGGGTGCAGGCTATGGACGGGAACTCCGGCTACCATCACGGCAGGGAGGCTTTTTCTCCTGTGGCTGTTTTTCTAAAATAACATGATACATGCGATGTCAGGGTGAACCCAGTTCAGTACGTCATATTCGCATTATTCTTGCAAAGTTCGTGAAAAACTCCCATTTTTCTCTTAAATCAGGTTCTCCGGGTTCAGGCACTGGAGTTCCGGGATTACGAAGTGGCCGTTTTTCCGGATCAGGCGGTCGTCGAACCAGATTTCGCCGCCCCCGAATTCTTCCCGCTGAATCAGCACCAGATCCCAGTGGATGGCGCTGGCGTTGCCGTTGGGGGCTTCGTCGTAGCAGTTGCCCGGGGTCAGGTGGATGGATCCCATGATTTTCTCGTCGAAGAGGATATCCTTCATGGGCGTGAGGATATAGGGATTTACGCCGATGGCAAACTCGCCCACATAGCGGGCTCCCTCGTCGGTGTCCAGAATCTGGTTCAGACGCTCCGTATTGTTCGCTGCAGCCTTCACGATTTTACCATCTTTAAATTCCAGGCGGATATTTTCAAAGGTGGTGCCCTGGCAAATGGATGGTGTATTATAGGTGATCACACCATTGATGGAATCGCGCACCGGCGCGGTGTAAACCTCGCCGTCCGGGATGTTCATCTGTCCGTCGCAGGCAATGGCCGGAATATCCTTGATGGAGAAGGTCAGGTCTGTATCCTTCGCTGTCAGACGCACCTTGTCGGTGCGGTTCATCAGATCTATCAGGGGTTTCATAGCCTCACTCATTTTTGAATAATCCAGGTTGCAGACATCGAAATAGAAGTCCTCGAAGGCTTCCGTGCTGGTGCCGGAGAGCTGGGCCATGGACTCGTTCGGATAGCGCAGAACTACCCACCGGGTCTTCGGCACCCGGATATTGTGATGAACCGGCGTGGCGTACAGAGTCTCATAAAGATGCATTTTCTCGGAAGGGACGTCGGAATATTCCGATACATTGTCGCCGCCGCGCACGCCGATGTAGCAGTCCATCTTCGACATTTCTGCCGCGTCGATTTCAGCCATCAGGCGAAGCTGTTCTTCCGTGCATCCCAGAAGCATTTCCCGCTGAACCTTCGGGTTCGTGTAGTGAGGGTAGGGCTGTCCGCCTACAGCGTACACTTCTTTGATAATCTGCCGCGCCAGATCTTCCGTGGACGGGCCGGTGTAGTGGACGTATACCTTATCACCCGGTTTTACTTTACAGGAATAATTTACCAGATTTTTTGCTAAGGTTCGGATTCTCTTGTCCATATTTATTTTCCTCCTGATATCTTAAGGCTTCAAAAGTCTTGTATTTGCAACGGGAGCCCGCTGTCTGCGCACTCCCGTCTGTCTCGCTTTTACTGTCTGCTCTACGCAGCATTTTTTAATTTTCCGTCTCCGGCAGACACACCAGGAACAGATTACCCAAATCAGCGAACTGCTGGGTACTGTCGTTCATGCCGCGCTTGCTGCTTTCACCGGTCAGCGGGTCGGTGACGATGATATTCTGCGGGTCATAGCCGGTAATCAGCTCTGCATTGCTTCCGCCCTCCAGCGCCAGTACCGGATAGCCCCGGCTCACATAATAGAGCACCATGCTCACGGAGCAGCCGGACAGGTCCAGCACCCGGCCTGCGGTCCGTTCCGACAAAATCTCGTAGGGCGTATAGCCCTGGGCCAGATAAGTGTCCACGTCACCGTAAGTCTTCCGGGTTCCCAGCATGATTTCCAGCGCTGCCTGCAGGGACGATTCTCCGTCCTTTTGCTGCGGATTGTTCATGGTTCCCAGATCGGTCCGGGTCTTGCGGCCACCGCGGGTCCACAGGATGTTCTGCTGCGCGTCCACCACGATGCCCATGGCTTCATTGGCGGTCTGAACGGCTGCATTGGCTCCTGTGAACGCGCCTCCGAAGGTGCCGTCAAAATTGTATACATAGTAGCGGTTGTCCGCCGCCCCATTTTCCAGGGTCAAGGTTCTGCTGCCCTCGAATACAACCTGCTTCGGCGTCAGGGTACGGAGCTTGCCGCTGCCTCTGGTGCCTGACAGGGCGAAATAGTATTCCTGCTGCTTAGGCGCGCCGGATTTCGTCTCTAAGGCTATCTTTTCCACAATCTCCGTGGTTTTATTCGTAATGGGTTCCGGAGCCGCCGCCGTGTAACTGCCGTCCGCGCTTTTCTGCACGCAGTTCAGGGAAATGCGGTTGCTCTCAATGGAGATATCTGTCACATATTTGCCCTGGGATTCATAGTCAAATTCACGAACCACCTGCCCCTGTTCATCTTCAATGACAATGCGGCCCATGGGGAACAGCTCATTGCCGGTCAGGCCCTTCTGCACGTCGCTCTGGCGGGCCTCACCGTAGATAAAGTCAGTGCCCATAAAGCCCAGCGCCCGGATATAGTATCCGTCATCCGCCTGCACTTCCCGGCTCTTACCGGTGTTCAGATTCAGCACAGCCACATTTCGGGACGCGTACAGGGAATTTTCCTTGTGCCATGCCGCCAGATGACCGTCCTCGGACACCATACCACTGCCGGAAGCGATGCCGCCGGCCACCGTCTCGCACTCCATAGTGCTCAGATCGACGCAATTCACCGCGTCGTTCAGGAAAATGTAAAATTGTCCGTTGTTGTTTACATAAGCCATGCTGCCAAGCTCCGACTGTAATATTGCGAAGGATTCCCGGCTCTCGATGAAGGCCCGCTCCTCCACGGAATTGGTCAGCGCGTCGTAGCTGTACAGGGCCACGCCGGTCTCACCCTCGTGGGTGCCCCGGTTCATGTAGCCATATACCAGAAAATCCATGCTGCCGGTCTCATCCACCTTCAGAATCCGGATAGCGTGCTCGTCGTAAGCGCCCCGCAGGTCGTCGCCTTTCCGGAAGCCGAAGACCTTCGACAGCTTATTCTGGGCCACGTCATAGCACCAAAGCTCGCCGTTCTGGACGAAGCCCACAATATTTTCCTCGTCATTTTTCCGGTACTCGACTTCGGTATTCAGGATACCCAGCTCCACACCCTTTTTCGTGAAAATGTCAAGGCCGGGATCGAAAACGCGATCGACCTTCCGATCATAATTCAGCAGATACATTCTCTGCTGGGTGTAGCGCACCCGGTAGGACTCTGTTACTTCATAGTTTTCCGTCTCCTCCGCGTCGTTTACATAAGATATCTCATATTCCAGGCGTACGGAAGCCACCGAGCTGTCCAGCTCTGTCAGATAGGTGCGGACATTTGCCATATCCGGCTCCTGCACATCCATGTCGCCCCAGATCAGCTGCTTATATTTGGAATGAATTGACACATGGTCCAGGGATTTATTGCTGATGCTGTCGTCTGATTCCAGATACTGGGCGATGCTGACCGTATTATTTTTGTCGAAAAGGGCACTGTGAATCTCGTCTACGAAAGCCAGGCACTCGTCCAGGTGATTGTCGGTCAGTTTCTTTACATGTGTGTAATAATAAGCCTCCTGGTTCTTTTCCAATCCCAGGCGAATAACCAGCAGATACTCCCCGTTATCGTCCAGCAGATCCTTCAGCTTCAGATCCACCGTTAAGGTCCGGCCCGAGCGGCTGTAATCTTTGATCTCGCCATCTTCTATCAGGCGGCTGGTGTCGACGCTTCGCACCTCGTAATAGACGTTCTGTACCTTTGCATCCGGATACTCCACCCGGAAGCTGACGGTCCGATCACTCGGCAGCGGATAAACCGCATCGCGGATGGTGGCGGCGTCCATGCTTTTCGTGTAGCCGTGGAGCAGGTTCAGGTTCCGGCCCTGGCGCTCCATGTAGATCAGTGGCAGGGTAGCTCCGGTCATCTCCGCGGTAGAATCTGTATTACCTGCCATCAGGAAATAGCTCATACCGGCCACGCCCAGAAGGAAAGCCGCCGCAATGGTCGCAATTCTTATGACTAACTTTTTCACCGGCTCTCTCCTTTCACGTTTTCGGTATTTTTCCGTCTGGAGCGGTAGCTTTCCGCCGGGGATGTTCCCGCGTTCAGAAGCTTCTCCAGCGTCAGATCGGCGTGCAGCGCTTCTGTACAGGCATCAAAGGACGCTGCAGACGCCGTGTCCGCTTTTTTCTCATTTTTCCTCCTGACTGCGCGGATCAGGATATTCTTCGGCGTATGCTCCATATCGATGAATTCCAGGATCTGTGTCTCATAACCCTGCTGCTCCAGGAGCTCCGCCCGGAGACCATCGGTCATCAGAGCTGCCATCCGCTCTTTCAAGAGACCGTATTTCAAAATCGGGGCCAGAGTTTCATTTTCCAGCTGCTTATTCAGCTCATGCTGACAACAGGGAACGGAAAGGATGACGCTGGCGCCCCATTTCACTGCTTTGTACAGGGCATAATCGGTGGCTGTGTCGCAGGCGTGCAGGGTCACGACCATATCTACCCGGGAACAGCCCTCGTATCCGGCGATGTCGCCCTGCAGGAAGGTTAGTTTATCATAACCATATTTACGGCTGAGCTCGCTGCATTTGCGGATGACGTCCTCTTTCAAATCCAGGCCGATAATCCGCACATCCAGGCCCTGACATTCCCGCAGATAATAGTAAACAGCAAAGGTCAGATAGGATTTGCCGCAGCCGAAATCCAGAATGGTCAGCTCCCGATTCTTCGGAAGCGCCGGGAGAATGTCTTCGACAAATTCCAGGAACCGGTTGATCTGGCGGAATTTGTCGTAGCGGGCGTGGACGATCCTTCCCTCGGGTGTCATGACGCCCAGATCCACCAGGAAGGGAACCGGACGGCCCTCCTCCAGCAGATAGCGCTTTTTCTTATTATGAGCCAGGGACGTCGGTTTTACACCTGCGTTCCCCGCTTTTCCCGGCTGACGCTTTTCTTTTACGGTCACTTTACCCTTCTTGCTCACCAGGGCTGTCACCTGGCCTGCGTCGGCCTGCAGCTGAAGCTGACAGAAGACGTCAGTCAGCAGTTCGACGATTCGCTCCACCGCCTCTTCCCGCGGCAGATTTTCGTGAAAGGCCTTCGGTCCGCGGAAGATCTCAAGCTGAAATTTCAGTTCGTCCCGCAGCAGCACCGGACGAATCCGGGCTTTCAGCTCTTCCCGGCCCTTTCTGGGGGCGCTTAAGGTGATGAGTTCCAGATTTTCATTTAAATATTTTTCCAATAATGCTTTTAATTCTTCCATATGTTATACTTATTCTATCCATTCATTTTTCAGGCTTCCATATCCTTCGGATATGCCGCTCCGCTTTGGATGCCATCCGGCAGGATATAATTCTCACGACATTATATCATAATCTATTTTTAAATACCATTGTAAAATGCGGCCGCCTGTGTTATGATAGGGATAGTTTCGCACTGCGAAGTTCTAAAGCCATGGGATATATTCCCTGATTTTATATTTTTGAAATGAAAGAGGAGGAGTTACATTATGTTACAGCAGTTATCCATCTACGCTGAAAATAAGAAAGGCACCATGCAGAACATCACCGAGGTGCTGGCCGATGAGAATATCAATATCTGGGGCTCCTGCACCAACGACGGCGCAGAGTACGGCATCAATCGTATGGTTGTTTCTGACCCGCAGAGAGCCATGGAGGCCCTGGAAGCAGTCGGCTACTTGTGCAAGCTTACTTCCGTCATCGGCGTCGAAGTCGAGGACGAGGTCGGCAACCTGAACAAGCTCTTAAAGGCCCTGGCCGAGAGCAACATCAACATCAACTACATCTACCTGTCCTTCAACCGCGCCTCCGGCAAGCCGGTCCTGGTATTCCAGACCGCGGACACGGCAGAGGTTGAGGTTTGTCTGAAGAATAAGGGATTTTCGGTGGTATAAATCCAAAACGGCCGCCGCACTGAAAAGGCATTCAGTGCGGCGGCCTGATTTTTCACGAAAATCTTTTAATTCAGATACGGCAGCGGATTCACCTGACTGCCATTGATAATAATCTCAAAGTGTACATGGGGTCCCGTGCTTCGTCCTGTGTTGCCGGAAAGCGCAATCTTCTGGCCCTGGGTTACCTTCTGGCCTGAGGATACCAGGATCTTGCTCAGGTGGCCGTAGCGGGTCTGCTTGCCGTCCGGATGACGGATGGTGATACAGTTGCCGTAACCGCTGGACCAGCCGGCCTGGACGACGGTACCGCCGCAGGAGGCCATAACCGCTGTGCCGATGGGGCACGCCCAGTCCACGCCCTTGTGCATCCGGCCCCACCGTTTCTTGAAGCCGGAGGTGAAGCGTCCGCCGGAAATCGGTTTGATATAGGTGGGCGGCGTCTGGGTACCGCGCTCCACGATCTTCGGAACCGGATCCTGCAGAACAGTCTCGGAAATCACATCCCGATTCTCTTCCACGCCGTTTTTCTTCGTAATCAGCGCCGTTACCTCATGATAACCGGGCTGCTCCTCCTGGCGCACCTCACTCTTGGTGGTATACCATTCGTCATTATCAATATACTGAACGTCTGCGTAATATTCTTCCTGATAGGTGGCTTCCTCCACGGTCTCCACGGAAAGCTCCGGCTCCGGCACGGTGATGATGACCTCGTCACCTTCATGGAGTACCGTATTCTCGCTCATGCCCTCGTTCAGTGCCAGCACCTCCGCCACGCGGAGTCCATTGCTGTTCGCTATCACAGACAGAGTATCTCCCGCCTTCACCTCGTATACTTCATTCTTTGCCGTATCCTTGGTCACCAGATCAATGGCCTCACTTGCCGGTGTAATCTCATCTGCTGATACATAAGCCTCGGCAATCTCCACTTTTTCCGCGAAATCCACGGAACGCAGACCGTCGCCTTCTGCCTGCATCTCCCCATTGTCTGCAGCATTCTCTTCCGCCACATCTTCCTCTGTGACAGTCTTCGTAATGACACTCTCCACGGCCTGGCTCACATCATATTCACCGATACCCGCACAGGCGTCGCCGATTCCGGCGATACCGCCCAGCTTCGCCACCTCCGCGGCAGTCTCCTCTGCCGTGTTCTGCTTTGATACTTCTACTGTGTATACATTCAGCTCCCGGGCCGCATCCGATACGATGTTGATCTGAAACTCATTGTCCGTATCATACCGGTCTTTGGTGGCATACAGCACGTCCATCACGTCCTGATAGCTTCCCAGCGTCACCGTGAACTCGTTAATCTTCATCAGGTAAGCCTTTTTCTTGGCCTTCGCCACAATCTGGGTCAGCTCATTGTAAAAAGCGTCGGTCAGCGTATCGCTGTCCATGGTGGAACCGAAGATCTTCGGCACCTTGTCAAGCTCGTACTCCACATCCGCCAGCACCAGGCCGTCAGTCTCTCTGGAAATGCGGGCTCTGGCCTGCAAGTAAGCATTTTCCACCACGGACGGGTTCTTGACGGATCCGACGGTCTTGCCCGCCAGCGTAACCTCGTAGTAGCTGTCACCGCTTCCGAAGCCGCTTCCGATGAGCGGCACGCCCAGCAGCATACAGCCGCAGGTAATCATCACGGATTCCGCGAATACAAGCTGTGATTTTTTATTCCAAAATAACTTTTTTTTCTTCATTGGGTTTTTTAACTTCTTTAATCTCAAGTACACCCCGGAGCAGCTCCGAGGTGTAATAATTTCGTAACATTTTCTATTTTACCAACATTTCCAATGCTTGTAAAGTCTTTTCTAAGGTTTCTTCCACGTTAAGACCGTCCTCCTCGATGGTCACATCGGCGTATTTCTCATACAGACCCTCCCGCTCCACATAAAGATCATGCAGGGTCTGTCCGTCCCGCAGCACCACGCCGCGGCCCTTCACATCGTGAAGTCTGGATTTCACTGCTTTATAAGAAAGACGCAGGTATACAATCACACTGATTTCACCCAGATGCTTCATGGCTTCCTCGCCATACACTACGCTGCCGCCGGTGGCGATGACTGCATTTCCCGGATTCAGTCCCGCATTGACCCGGTTCTCCACGGCCAGAAAACCGTCCGGGCCGTCCCGTTTGATAATGTCCTTCAGAAGCATTCCTTCCTCTTTCTGAATCACCAGATCCGCGTCAATAAAATCCTTTCCCATCATTTTCGCCAGAATGACACCAATGGTGCTTTTTCCAGCTCCCGGCATTCCAATCAGTACGACGTTTTTCTTCATTTTCTGCCCTTTCCTTTGCTGCTTTTGCTGTCTTTCTTGGTTTTCTTCTTTGCGGTTTTCATCGGCTTCTTCTTCCTCACGCTGTATCCGAAGGTGCCAAGCTCCTCGCCCAACGCAAAATAGGTTCCGTGGGAATAAGCCACCAATCCGGTACTGTTCAGCTCGAAACGGCCATTTTCATTCATATAGGCTTCGTCTACCGTCACGCCCAACACTTCTGCCAGGAACATATGATGCGTTCCAAGCTCCTTTACTTCCGTTACGCGGCATTCGATATTGACCGGACTCTCCTCGATGGTGGGCGCGTACTTAAGATGCTCCGCCTTGCCCGGCGTCAGATGCATTTCCGCGAACTTGTCCACATCCCGGCCTGAACGCACGCCGCAGTAATCGGTGGCCTTCACAAGCTTTTTCGTGGTCAGGTTGATGACGAACTCGCCGGTTTCCCGGATAATATCGTAGGAATACCGGTTCGGTCTTACGGAGATGGATACCATAGCGGGGTCGGAACAAATCGTCCCGGCCCACGCCACCGTAATAATATTTGGTTTTTCACCTTCCCTTCCACAGCTTACCATAACTGCCGGGAGGGGATAGAGCATATTGCCTGCTCTCCAGTGTTGTTTTTTCTTTTCCATATCTTGTAAATTATCTCATTTCTTCCATCTGCTGAATCATGCCCGCCAGGGACGGAATCAACTGCTTCTTACGGGATACCAGTCCCTTCAGCTCGTAGCTGTCGCCATCATCCGGCAGCTGGAAGGCTTCCTTCACCAGTGTGTCGGAGTTGGGACCGTAGCACAGAAGCTCGGTGGACTCCTTGATGATATTGGTAAGCATGAAGAAAATCATGTTTAGGCCGCTTTCCCGGTGCGCCACAGGCAGATAGGGAATCAGCTTCTCGCGGATCTCCTCCAGCTCCACTGCATTCATGGAATTGATCTGACCCACGCCGAATTCCACATTTCCCACATCGAAGCGCTTGAAATCCTGGTAGAAAATCTCTTCCGCGGTACGGGAACCCAGGTTGCTGCCTGCAGAGAACATATCGATAGCCAGATCTTCGATATCAACGCCCGCAATCTGCGCCAGATGCTCCGCAGCCGATTTGTCAATGGCCGTACAGGTGGGAGAACGGAACATCAATGTATCGGAAATGATAGCTGAGCATAAGAGACCCGCGATCTTCTTCGGAATCTCCACGCCACGCTCCTGGTACATCTGATACATGATCGTCGCGGTGCAGCCCAGCGGCTGGTTCCGGAAAAATACCGGAGACATGGTCTCCAGCGTGCCCAGACGATGGTGGTCGATGATCTCCAGAATCTCTGCATGATCAATTCCGTCCACGGCCTGGGATTCCTCATTATGATCCACCATGATAACCTGCTTGCGCTTCAGATTCAACAGGTTCCGTCTGGAAATCATGCCGATATAATTATCGTCCTTGTCCACAATCGGGAAGTCGCGGTAGCGCTTCTGGCCCATGATTTCCTTGATGTCGTCGGTCTTCTCATTGACATTGAAAATGGTCAGGTTCTCGGATTTCATAAAATAACGGATGGGCATACTCTGGTTGATCAGACGCGCCGCCGTAAAGGTATCGTGAGGCGTACTGATCACTACGCAGTGGTGCTCCTGGGCCAGCTTCTTGATGGTCATGGAGACCTTTGCACCCTCGCAGACGATGATACAGCCCGCGCGCATTTCGATGGCGCACAGCTGGGACTCGTAGCGATTACCCAGGATAACCAGGTCGCCCTCCTCTATGTAGTCCTCCATCAGATCCGGGTTCGCCGCCGCGATGAGTACCTTGCCCCTGTTGTAATAATCCTCGGCGGAGCCCACCAGAATGGTGCCCTCCAGGGTGTCGATGATATTGCTGTACTGGGTGTTGGCCTGAGCCAGGATCTTGCTGTCCAGCACATCCATGTAGGATGTGGCGATATCGCCGATGGTAATCAGACCTTCAATCTTCTGTTCCTTGGTAATCGGCAGCGTCACGGCTCCGATGCGGCGCATCAGGTTCCATGCCTGCTTCAGGGACAGATTGCTTTGTACGCCTTCCGTCTTTCGGATCTCGATATCCTTTACCTGTGTCATCACGTCAGCCACATAGACCGGTGCTTCCGCCTGGAAGAAGTTCAGCACGTACTGCGTCTCCTGGTTCAGCTGTCCGGCACGCGCCGCAATGTATCCGCCGCCCTCCAGCGTATTCTTCAGATACGCATAAGCCAGCGCAGAACAGATAGAATCCGTATCCGGATTTTTGTGACCGATAATATACACCGGTCTCGTCATATCTTTTTCCATTTTAAACCCCTTTTATATACATACTTTCAGTTGCCCTTATTTTACCATTGCCACCACCCTGTATACAAGTGGTATTCCTGTATTTTTTACTGTGCACTCCGTCCACAGTAAAACGCTTCGCGATGCAGCGTTCTTCCCTCGTTTATCCGTCTCAGGCGGACACTGCTCCGCATTGTGCGGACTGCACGACTTCATATTTTTATTTCCTATCATTTCTCTACGTTTTGCCGAAACGTTTTTCCGATATCCTTTGGACTTTTTGTCTATTTTGTCCTGTTTTTTCTTTTCTTTTTTTAGTATTTTGTGCGTTTTCACATTAAGTTCACAATTCGTTCATAATTTATTCATAATCCATTGCTATACTATAATCAAGTTAAGAGAACAGCTTCTTAACGGATGAAAATGCTTTCACTACACATATAGATAAATTTTTTCATAATAGCCTCGGCGTACCTGGTACGTCGGGGCACTCCTCATTTTATAGGAAAATATCTAAGTCTTAAAAAGACCTGAAGCTGGCACTTCAGGTCTTTTACGTCTGCCTTTATCTCGTCATTCCCATATACACAAACACCCGTCCGGTGATGTCGTCCGCCGTCACGGATCCGAAGCTTCTGGAATCCTTGGAATTTTCCCGGTTGTCACCCAGCACGAAATAGCCGGCTGCGGGAACCGTATAGGGATAGGCAATGCTCTCCGACATGGCCTCGGTTTTGCCGACAGCCGTAACCGTCGTGTCCTTCTCTCCGTTGACGATAAGACTGCCCTCTTCCGAGAGTTCTACCACGTCACCGGGCTCCGCCACCACGCGCTTGATGTATTCCACACCGTCTGCCCGGTGAATAATCACCAGGTCGTTTCTCTGATAAGTCTCATCCAACCGGTAGAAAAGTACCATTTCCCCATCTGTCAGACCCGGCTCCATGGAACTGCCACTAACGACTGCCAGGCCGATTACATAATGAAACGCTGCGTAGACCAGCGCTGCCAGCAGGATACATTCTACAATAATGCGCCGGAACTCTTTCCGCCTGCACAACCTTTCTTTTCGTTCTTCCAGTACCTCGTCCACGGACTGAAGCTGTTCTTTTTTCATCTGTGTCAGTCTACTCCTGTTCCACCAGTTCTCCGATTCTCGTCTTCAGCAGAAGGAACCGCTCATTCAGGCGCTCCAGCTCCTCGCTGATCATGGTCAGCTCACGCTTCTGCTGATCGGCTTTTTCCTGCATCTGCGCCTGCATTTCCCGGCGGATTTCCACCCGGGCAGCGGCAATCTGCTCCTGCATCTTCTCGTAGGCTTCCTTCTGCTCCGCGTCGAATTTTTCTTTCAGGACCTGCTGCTCTTTTTCAGCCTGCTCTTTCAGCTCCGCACGCTCTTTTTCCATCTGTGCCTGCAGTTCGGCGCGTTCCGCCTCCTGCTTTTCCCGCTCCTCTGCCAGCTTCTGCTGCTCCTGGGCACGCTCTGCGGCCAGCCGTGCTTTCATGTCCTCAATCTCTTCCTGCTGCTGTCTGCGCATCTGCTTTAGCTGTCCCCGGTTCTGGTCCCGCATCTGCTGGGCCCGGCTCTGGTACATCTTATTTAACTGCTGCATTTTTTCATAGACATCTTCTTTTTGAAATCCAAATATTCCGCTCTTCAATTTCATATTCCTCACAAAATCTGTTATCTCCGGAAACTCTACCTCTACCGTATCCTGCACAATCTCAGGATACTCGAGAGGCTTGCCCTCTACGATTGCTTTGCTCTGTTCTTCCATACTGCCGCCCCCCTTTGTAAGACATCTGAATCACGTTCATACGACCTCAGCAGCAAGCGCTTCAGCCTGTTATTTATCTTTTTTCATAATACCGTATAATCCGCGATTTTACAATACTTATTGTATTTTCCCACATTTTCTGTATGTTTTATCAAAAATTTATAACTGGACTGGTTGTTTTATCAAAAACTGGCTATTTTAAAACAGCCAGTCAGAGGTTATAGTAGCACCTAACAACAGCAGGAAAACAGAGTCGTGCACCTCTGTATGGATTCCACAGAAACTGCTGGGGAAATAAGAAGGAGGAAATTGGAACTGTCCGTTACAGAACAGTTGCAAGAAATTTATCTATGCAGATTACAGAAGCAGCCGCAGTAAAGAAGAGCGGCATTACCACAAAGGAACTTGTTATCGATGCAATGCTGATTGCGCTCACCTATATCTTTACCGCATTTGTAAACCTTCGCCTGCCCATCGCAGCCAACGGCGGACTGATTCACTTGGGAAATGTACCGCTTTTCCTGGCGGCTATCATCTTCGGACGCCGCACCGGAACCCTGGCAGGAGCCTTCGGAATGGGTCTTTTTGACCTGCTGTCCGGCTGGTATCTCTGGGCTCCGTTCACCTTCGTGATTGTAGGCCTTATGGGCTTCACCGTAGGCGCTGTCACCGAGAAGCATCATGGCTACGGCTGGAACACGCTGGCTATCGCCGCTGCCTGCGTGATTAAAGTGGTTGGCTACTACATTGCCGAGGGCTTTATCTATGGCAACTGGGTCGCTCCGGTTACATCCATTCCGGGTAACCTGGTACAGATTGGCGTGGCCGCTATCATCGTGATTCCGATTGCGGAGCGTCTGAGAATTACCATTCAGAGAAGACTTTAATTTAAAAAGGAGAGTTTCCCATGTACGAAATTATGACACCCGGGCCTACACAGGTCCGGGAAAATGTGTTGGCAGCCAGAAGCCTGCCCTGTACCAATCCGGATCTGGATCCGGACTTTTATACGTTCTATAAGGAGACCTGCGAGCTCATCAGCTCCCTGCTTCGCACAAAGAACGAGGCGCTGATTCTGGGCGGTGAGGGCATCCTTGGCCTGGAAGCGGCCTGCGCCGGTCTCACCGAGCCGGGCGATCGGGTGCTGATCATCGACAATGGCGTCTTCGGCAAGGGCTTTGCCGACTTTGTAAAAATGTACGGCGGAAATCCGGTGCTGTATACGGTGGATTATCTGGAAGCGGTCGATGTGGACGCACTGGCAGATTTTCTGAAGAAGGATCATGCTTTTAAGTATGCTACAGTGGTTCACTGTGATACCCCAAGCGGCGTGCTCAATGATATTGCTCGGATTTGTCCGCTGCTGAAATCCTATGGCATTCTGACTGTCGTAGATTCTGTCTCCGCCATGTTTGGCGAAGAGGTTCGTGTAGATGATTTTCAGATTGATTTGCTCTGCGGCGGCTCTCAGAAGGTGGTTTCCGCCCCTCCGGGACTGACCTTTGTGACTGTCAGCCCTGCTGCATGGACAGCTATGAAGGAGCGGAAAACGCCGATAGCTTCCTTTTACGCGAATCTGATGACCTTTGACGGGTATTTTGAAAAGCAATGGTTTCCGTATACCATGCCCATCAGTGATATTCGGGGACTGCGGGCCGCTTTTGAGAATATTAAGGCAGACAGCACCATCCTGGAGCGGCATGCCAAGATTGCCCAAGCGGTGCGTACGGCGCTGACTGCTTGTGGATTGAAACTTCATACGCGCAATGGGTATTCGAATACGGTATCTGTGTTTGACGTGCCGAAGGAAACGACGGCGGCAGCGATTTTGACAGCGGTTCGTGAGAAGTATAACATTATGCTGGCAGGATCCTTTGATGTGCTGGAAGGGCAGGTTATCCGGATTGGACATATGGGAGAAAATGCGCGGCCGGAGAAGCTGGAGGCTGTGATGAAGGCGCTGGATCAGGTACTGCCGGAGCTGGGAGTGCCGATGACTGGTTCTCTTACAGAAACTTATTTGAACGCTTTGAAATAGCGTTTGGTTAGGACGGACGCGGCTGCTGTTTTTGTATATAACTACTTTAGAACTTTTTATAATTAGCTTTCCTTAATTAAAAACACCCCTGCATTTAGTTTTTATGCATACAGGGGTGTTTTAGTTTACATAAGTAATTGTGTGGATTCTATTTACTTTTTGATCTCTTCGGTTTCTACGATGAAGCGGACGCTTCCGGTCTTGCCCTCGGCAAGCCCGGCGAAGTTGTCGTAGCCGTCGTCGGCCCCTTTCACTGCCCGCAGCCGGTTCATTACGTTACGGAAGTCAGAGCCGCCTAATTTGGTGAGTTCGGCGATGCCGTCGTCTTTGAAGTCGCGGACGCCGTCGCGCAGTTCTTTGACGCCGTCCAGGGCTTCCCCAAAGCCACGGTAGAGCTCGCCGCCTGCGGTGCAGAGGGTGGTGCCGCCTTCTACGACTTTGGTGGTGCCCTCGTAGAGGGCGCTGACGCCTGCAGTGTAGGCGGTCAGGCCGGTAGTCAGCTGCCTGCTGCCCTCGGCCAGGGCTGCTGCAGAGGCAGCAAGCTGGCTCCTGAGCTCTCCTGCGGAAGTTCCCGCTTCAGACAGTGTCTTCGCGTAGGCTGCCAGGTTCTGTGCGTCCTCTGCGGTCAGGCCTAAGGCCGCCAGGGCCTCTTGCTGCGCCTTGCCTTCTTCACTCTCAGGATCCGCTTCCGCTGCCGCTCCCAATGCCGATACCGTCTTCGCGAAGGCAGCCTGGCCTGCCGCCGCTGCTTCATTTCCAGCTGCTTCGCTTTCAGACGCACCGTTCTCGCCAGAATTGCCCGTCGTACCGCCTGCCGCGCCAAGCGCCGCGTTCAGCTGCTCCAGTCCGCTTTGCAATGCCGCCGCGCCGTCATTCAGGGCTTTACTGTTCTCATTCAGCTTCCCGGCTCCGTCCTTCACCTGATTCATGGCGTCCCGTAGGGCCGTCACACCATCGGTAAATTCATCCAGATACTCGTTGAAATCTTTGAGGCCGTCATAGAGCTCCCCGACGCCCTCATCCATATCATCCACGCCGTCCTTCAGATCACCCATGCCGTCCGCAAAATCGTCGGCGTCCTTCAGGTCGTCCGTGTCCAAATCCTCCAGCAGTCCCGGTGTAATGACGGTAGCCGTAAACTCCAGCTCGAAATCTTTGGCGTCTGCGCTCACTTCCACATACTCTGGAATGTCGATGTCCTCGGTCACCTCATAGCCGGACAGCTGCAGACTGTCCGCCAGGCCCGGCATGGCGCATCCGATGACCATGCTCTGGTCGTCCATGTTCATCAGTTTTCCATTGGTTACTTCGATGTTGGAGAAGGTATCGGAGGGCAGTACCAGAGCCGACATGACCAGGAACGGGGTCTGTACTTCATAGGCTTTTTTCTTTACGGTCACGGTCTCTGTAGCTGTATTTTCATAGTCGAAGCGAATTGTCACCCTGCCGCTTTTTCCGGCCAGCTTTTTCGGGCTTATCTGCTCGCCGTTCAGATAGTAGGTGACTTTTACCCTGACCGGAGGCTCTGCGTCGCTGGTTCCCTTATAGGAGATGTCCGCGCCGTGATTTTCCCAGATGAGGCTTCCGTCGGAGCCCTGCGTATATTCCTCGTCGCCCCTGGTGTTACGGATGTCCTTCAGGTTACTCTGATCCCGGATATCGGATCCATCGGACGGGTGCTTCAGGGTGGTTTCCACCGTGATTTCCTTGGTGTTTCCTTCCGCATCTGATTTTATGTAAACCGTTTCGGTTTTATCTTTTTCCAACGCGGATTCCTGATTTTCTGTCGTCTCCCCGGAAGCTGTTCCGGAAGCACTGGACGCCGTCGTCCCCTTGGAAGCCGCATTTCCATCGTCCTTCGCGCTTTTATTTTTCATTCCAAAGCTGACTGCCGCTCCGGCTGCCACGACTACCAGCAGAAGCAGGAGCAGCATCAGCTTCTGCAGCAATAATTTCTTTCCGTTCATACTCTCACTCCTCCCGCTATTCCACATTCTTCAACGCCGCATCCATGGGCACATGCCGGATTTTCCGGTATTCCAGCAGGGCCACCATCAGATAGGTCGCAAAGCCCATTACAAACATTTTCACGTAAATCTCCGGTCCGATGTAGAAGGTAATCCAGCCGCTGATGCTCTGCAGCATCATCATGCGGAACAGCACCTCCATGATTTCGTATTCGATGGGCAGGCTGATAAGCAGAAACAGGATTACTACTATTGTGATTGACATAATGTATAATCCACTGATTTCCCGATTGGAATAACCCAATATCTTCGTCATAGAGATGGACTGGGCATTCTTCTCAATGATGATTTTCGACAGCAGGTAGACCAGCACCATAAACATCAGAATCGCAAATCCATTGACCAGCCCCATCATGCTTCCCATGGACACGTTGAGCTGCCTGGAAATCTTCGTCAGCGCTTCCACATCGATCACCGAACCGACGTATTTCTCATCAATGTCTGTAATCTCCGTATCAGACAGATAACCGCTGAAATAATCATTTCCCAGGTCGAATAAGGTGTTCAGCTGCTTCTGGGACATGAAGATAGTCAGGCCGCCCTCGTAATGATAGACGCCGTCCACCCGGAAGGTATAGGCGTCGGTGCCGTACTCCTCATACAGGGTAATCTCATCTCCGGGCTTCAGCAGATACTTCTCCGCATAAGCCGATGACACATACACGCCGCCATCCCGGAAATCAATGGGAATATACCGGCTGTCATCCTGCAGGCCGTAAAGCATCACACTCTCCTTCATGTAGGGCTCCTCCGGCGTATTTAAGGTGTAGGCGCTGAACTTCTCCGCGTCCTCATTTTCCGTCTCCACCTCATTCTGAAAGTACAGCATGGAAATCATACTCTCCAGCTTCTTATCTTCATTCATGGCGTCATAGGGCACCTGCAGGATATACTGGTAATTGCAGAGCAGGTTCTGCTCGATTTCCGCCTGGTAGTGGTCCAGCACCGCCGGAAGGGCCAGCCCGAACATCAGCAGCATATTGGCGAAAATGATTCCGATAAAGAGAATCAGGTAGTTCCCGGCATTCTGGAAAATGACCCGTAAGCGGAACCGGGTAAAAAACGGGATATGGGGGCTTAGCGGCATGGCGTGCTTCTGCTTCCGTCGGCTCAAATCACGCCGCAGGAATTTCAGCGGCGATAAACTCAGCTTTCGCCGAAGCACCAGATAGTTGACCACCATCATCAGAATCACCGGAACCACCGTGGTCTCCAGAAATGCCTCCGCATTCCAGACGGTTACGTAGGTGGGCAGGCTGTAGCTGCCGTAATACATTCCGGCGCAGACCTCTTTCAGGGAAGTATAGCCCAGAATATTACCGATCAGGGCGCTGGTCAGCGTCACGATGGTCGGCATGGTCATATAATGTCGAATCAATTCGTTTTTCGTATAACCGGAGGCCCGCAGGGTACCGATGACATTGGCCTCCTTGGAAATGGTATTGCTGGTGGTGATTCCGAAAACGAAAGCCATTATCAATATGACGATATACAAAAGAATTACCATCATGGCCTTGTCTCCGCCCATATCGTCGCCGGTGAACTGAATCGCCTGGTTCTGATAGGTGGGAATGAAATTCTCCAGCTCGGCCTCATTTAAGATGCCCTGCATCAGATCCTCGGCGGCGTCCTGCTCAGGCTTGCCCTCCGCCGGCTTCACATCATACTTCCATGCATAATTCCAATACAGCTCATCTTTACTAAAATCCTCGAACATCTCCGGCGTCACGATGGCCACGCCGAATTTTACCGCGTCAAACATACTGTCGTTGTTATCCCGGAAGAGGCAGCTGTAATCGGGCAATGCCACCAGACCGGTGACAGTCCAGGAGCGGGCACCGCTTTCCAGGGTATCGCCGATGGTCAGGCTGTTGTTATCGGCGTACATGCGGTCGATGGCAATCTCGTCCGCCGATGTCGGCATTGCGCCCTGCATCAGGCAGACCAGATCCACCTGCTCCCGATTCGGATAGATACGCAGGGTACTACCGTTGGTCAGGGCTTCCTCGGCGTAAAACAGGTCGTAGACCGTAACGCCCAGATCCCGGATGGACTTTAACTGGGCCTTGTTGGCCTTCTCGCCCAGCCGGAAGTTACCATCCTCAATATTGTATCTTTCAAACCCCTCGTTATAGGCAATGAGCAAGCTGCCGTCCGCCACCAGAAAGCCCGATACCAGGCTGATGGTTCCGGCCAGCAGGAGGAAAATCACCAGATATTTTCCAAATTCACTTTTCAGCTCGCGCAGCAAGCGCTTCCGCAGCGGATTTTTCATACGTCTCCCCCTACCACTCCAGATCCTCTGCCGGAATCCTGTGTTCGTTCCGGTAGTCCTTGCGGATCATGCCGTCGCGCAGCCGCACCACACGATCCGCCATATCCTTGATGGCGTCGTTGTGGGTGACCATGATGACGGTGTTGCCGTACTTCTGGTTAACGGTCTCTATGAGCTTCAGTATCTCCTTGCTGGTCTTGTAATCCAGCGCGCCGGTGGGCTCATCGCAAAGCAGGATGTCCGGATTCTTAACGATGGCACGGCCAATGGAGGTGCGTTGCTGCTGGCCGCCGGAAAGCTGGTTGGGCAGTTTTCCGCGGTGATCCCACAGGCCCAGCAGGTGGAGCAGCTCGTCCACATCCAGCGGGCGGCGGGAGAGGTAAGCGCCCACCTCGATGTTTTCCCGCACGGTCAGGTTAGGGATGAGGTTGTACATCTGGAAGATGTAACCCAGATGGCGGCGGCGGTAGAGGGTCAGGGCCTTCTCGTTCATATCGGCCATACGCTCGCCGTCGATGAGAATGTTGCCGGAGTCGGCGCGGTCGATGCCGCCCAGGATGTTGAGCAGCGTAGACTTGCCGGAGCCGGACGGCCCCAGCAGCACGCAGAATTCGCCTTTTTCCACGGCAAGGTCGATGCCTTTCAGCACCTGGACCCGGTTTTCACCGCTGCCAAAGGACTTTTTGATCTGATTCAGTTCAAGAAACACAGGAATGCTCCTCTTTTAGTTAGTCTATTGTAATTAGTCAACGCTAACAGTATAAAACGGAAGCCCCGATGTGTCAACATTTTCGTAAGTTTTCGGTGCATTTTAGCGGCAAAATGCCATTATAAAAGGCCCTGCCGCAAGGTGGGCAGGGCCGATAAGGCACATAGTAAAAGCAGAAATCAAACGTAATGATACCGATTCCGGTTCTTGACCAGCAGCGCCGCCGAAACGAGCAACGCCGCAGCCTCGGCAAAAACCAGGGCATACCAGATGCCGTCAATGTCCAGCACCATGGGCAGTACCAGCACCGCAAACACCTGAAACACCAGCGTGCGCAGGAAGGAAATCGCCGCCGAGATGGCACCGTTGTTCAACGCCGTAAAGAACGCCGAGGAGAAAATGTTGAAGCCGCACAGCAGGAAGGAGAACGCGTACAGCTTCAGTGCATGCTCGGTCAGCTCCATCAAGCCGGCGTCGTAGCCGACGAACATCTTCGCCAAAGGCGTGGCCATCAGCTGGGCACTGGCAAACATCGCCACACCGGCAATCGCCAGCATCGTAATGCTCTTGCGGAACAAGTTCTTCAATTCATCGTGGTTTTCAGCACCATAATGGTAGCTGATGATGGGCGCACAGCCCTGGGCATAGCCGATGAACACCGCTGCAAAGATAAAGCCCACGTACATCAACACGCCGTAGGCCGCCACGCCGTCGGCGCCGATGAGCTTCATCAGCTGCAGGTTGTACAACGCACTGACCAGCGAGGCCGACAAGTTGGTCATCAGCTCGCTGGAACCGTTGGCGCAGGCATTGCCCAGCGCTTTGGCGCTGAACTTGGGCCGTACAAAGTGCAGCAGGCTGGAGTTTTTGCGGTTGAAAAAGTAGAACATAGGGCCGATGCCGCCCATCATCTGGCTGATAACGGTAGCCGACGCCGCGCCAACGATGCCGCCGCGCAGCACACCCACCAGCAGAAAGTCCAGCACGATGTTGGTCAGGCCCGCCAGCACAGTGAAGGCCAGGCCCAGCTTCGGCTTTTCGGAGGTGATGAAAAAGCTCTGGAAAAAGAACTGCATCATAAAGGCTGTCTGGAACACCAGCAGGATGCGGCCGTACATCAGGCATTTCGGCAGCAGTTCCGGCGTAGCGCCCAGCAGCTGGGCGGCAGGCTCCAGCAGGAACCAGCCAATGATGGTGGAGACAATGCCCATCACGATCGTGGAGGCCGCCAGCATCGAGAACAAGTTGTCTGCCTGCTTTTTATCGCCAGTGCCCAGTGTCATGGCGACCAGTGCGCTGCCGCCGGTGCCTACCATGAAGCCCAGGCAACCAAACGCCTGCAGGAACGGATAGATCAGGTTCAAAGCAGAAAATGCCGTTTTACCGGCAAAATTCGAGACAAAAAAGCCATCCACCACGCAGTACACCGAGGTGAAGATCATCATGATAATGGGCGATGCCACAAAACGCAGCAGGCGGCCGGTGGTAAAATGGTCAGATAACTGGATACGATCTTTGCTCATACATTCTCCGTTTTGTTTTGCGATTCTTTCAATTGCGTAAATTCTTCCTGCAGGAAATGTAGGTATTCTGCCCCCAGGGCCAGGTTTTGGCGGGCGCGTTCCAGCCCCATGCGCTGCATGGCACACTTTTCTGCCCGGATGACCTGCGCCACAGTCTTTTCGGCCAGGGCACGGCCAGCCTCGGTCAGGCTCAGGTTTTTGCCGTGTCTGCAGCCGGGGGCGGGTGTCAGCATAACAAGACCCTGCTCCACCATGCCGCGCACAGCGGAGTTCAGCGTCTGCTTAGGCAGACACCAGCCAGCGCTCATCTGGGCCTGGGTCTGGGGCGTGTCGCTGCCGTACAGTGAGTAGAGCACCCAGAACACCGTGTCCGACAGGCCAAACAGTGCCGCCGTGGTGTGGTATAAAAGGTTGGTTTCGTTATACTGTCGATTCTCTATCTCCAGCAGTGCATTGGGGGAAAGGTTGTTTTCTGGTTCCAATGGGTCAGGCTCCTTGCAAAAAATAAATCCGAAATCGGACTTCTACTAGTATGGTCCGATTTCGGATATTTGTCAAGGCTGATTTTCGCCTTATGCCTTTATACTATTCTACCAGATTTACCAGCTTTTCACCGCGGGCGAAGGCACGGGCATTTTCCATTGTAGTTATGGCAATACTTTGCAGGGCGGTGCGGGTAAAAAAAGCCTGGTGGCTGGTGATGACCACATTAGGAAAGCTGAGCAGTACCGGCACCACCACGCTGCGCAGCACGTCGTCGGAGTAATCCTCAAAAATTTGGTTGTCCTCGGTCTCGTAGACATCCAGCCCCACCCCGGCAAATT
>ERZ827088.1025-NODE-1025-length-36917-cov-8.111470_pt1 | contig 36917 bp, 32 predicted proteins | sample MGYA00519922_ERZ827088 | MGnify/ENA primary metagenome ERZ827088 (study PRJEB31778, sample SAMEA3449254) | human gut metagenome | biome: human gut; feature: human-associated habitat; material: faeces | place: United Kingdom | collected 2010/2012 ...
ATCAGTTGTATCAATGATTTGATTCTGATAGACATTCATATATGTTATGTACTGGCATCCCTCACCAAAATCTTCTGCACTTTTACCAGATAAACCTGAATATGGCTCTCCAAAATCGTTAAAAGATAATTCGACTTTATGTTGTTCTGCTTCTATTAAGGTATCGCATATTGCCTGAATTAAGGATTCATATTTCTCAATGATTTTGTTTTGGGTAGTAATGCGTTCATCGATAAGGGATAAGATTTTGGCAATTTTTCCCTGTTCGATTTTTGATGGTACGTTTATATTTAGCCGTAACAATTTGTTTACAGCTAATCCGGGTTGTGCAGATTGGTCTGAATACTGTCCCAATCTCATCTTTTGGAAAAGATGTTGTAAAAATGTAGTTTCATGTTCCTTTGATGCACAGACAGCAATAGCATGCTCTGTTACATACGTTTTTCCTGTTACCTTTCTGACATTTCCACATAAAGCACCTTGTCTTCCAATAAGTATATAATCACCATCATGATTATAACTTCCTGTAAATCCACGTAGCCCATTTCCCCCGTAAACAGGATAAAGTCCTTGATCATTTATCATTTCGGCTTTGATGTTTTTACCACTTTGGAATTCCGAGCACGCTTCTCTAATAGTTATGTTTTCCCACTCCCCCGTAAACTCCGGAAATCGTAAAGCCGGAACATTAAGGACTTTTTTATCGTTATTATTTGCCATAATCACTATTCATTATCAAGGTTAATATCAAACGGTAACAAATTGTCACCGTCATTAAAGCGGTCGAAATCCGAGCTAAACAAACGGTCTTGAATGACACGGTATTTCTCAAATTCGGTTTCAGCAAATTTTTTGGCGAATTCGGCTGTAACCTTGCCGGCATCAGAAAGGATTGCATCTCCACCAGCTTCAAGAATGATGTCTATACGTTTTGCCCAATCTTCCATCGTCATTGGTATATGACGCTTCGCCATGCGTTCAGCCATATCCAACACGGCATTGACCAAACGTCCCATATCTTCCAGTTCTACGCCTTTCAGATAGTTTTTTGCAATGCTTACATCAGTCTTTACAATTTTTCCGTCAGGGGCATTCTCCCACGTAGTCAGTCCCATATGCTCTTTCTCTGCATCGGCTCTATTCACGATCAGTTCTGCGGCAGTATGACCATGTACGGCATAGTGCATTTTGTTCTGGACTTTTTTAAAGAACAGTTTTGTGGTCGGAGCATCACGGTTATAGTCAATTGCAGTAGCATAAATATCGGTAAGTTTCTGATAAAAACGGCGTTCACTCAACCTTATCTCCCTGATTTCGGCAAGTAAATGTTCAAAATAATCTTCACCAATGAAAGAACCATTTTCCATTCTCTTTTTGTCTATCACGTAGCCTCGGATAGAGAATTGGCGAATGACAGCAGTGCACCATTGGCGAAATTGTGTAGCTCTAATACTGTTTACCCGATATCCAACAGATATAATGGCGTCCAAATTGTAAAACTGGGTTTTCCTATTGACTTGGCGCTCACCCTCTGTTTGAACTACCGAGAAAAACTCGGTAGTTGCCTCTTTCTGTAACTCCTGAGTGGCATATATATTCTTCAGGTGCAAACCAATGTTGTCTGTCGAACAATCAAATAAGATGGCCATAGCTTTCTGCGTACACCAGATGGTATCATTCTGATACATCACCTGTATGCCATCTTCCTTACCCTCAATAGCGAAGATAAGGAATTCTGCCGTACTGTTTCTTATCTCAAACCGTTTTGCCATACCTCCACTTATTCAACTAGTCCCAATTCTTTCAAATACACCTCAATCTCTTTGTCCAGTTCAGCACGCTTGGCTTCAAGTTCTTTAATTTCTGCCATTACAGCCTTGATGTCGATAGGTTCTTCTTCCTCAAAGGTATCAACATACCTGGGAATATTCAGGTTGTAGTCATTATCAGCAACTTCTTTTAAGGAAGCAAGATGGCTGTATTTTTCTATTTCTTTACGGTCACGGTAAGTTTCAACTATCTTTTGTATATGCTGTGGACGAAGCTTGTTTTGAGTCTTTACTTTTTCAAATTCTTTGCTTGCGTCAATGAACAGGATATTGTCATCTTCCTTACGGCATTTTTTGAAGACAAGAATACAGGTCGGAATACTTGTACCATAGAAAATGTTGGCTGGTAATCCGATAATAGCATCTATATAGTTTTTCTTTTCTATGAGGAAACGACGTATAATACCTTCTGCGTTTCCACGGAACAACACGCCGTGAGGAGCTACGCAAGCCATTGTACCGCCCTCATTCAAGTGATAAATCATGTGCAGGATAAAGGCGTAATCGGCGGTTTTCTTCGGTGCGAGTCGTCCGGCTTTGCTGAAACGATCATCATTATTGAACTTGTCAGCTGCACTCCATTCGGCAGAGAACGGCGGATTTGCGACTACTGCATCGAACTGGGTATCTCCGAAAGCATCCCATTCGAGTGTATCACCGTTTTCTATTTTGAAGTTGCTGAACTTGATTCCGTGAAGAAGCATATTCATTCGGGCAAGGTTATAGGTAGTCGGATTCTTTTCCTGTCCGTAAATATATACTGCCTTTCCTATACTTGCAGCACGTAACAACAACGAACCGCTGCCACAAGTAGGATCATACACATTGCGCAGACGCTGGTGGCCGATAGAAACAATCTCCGCCAATATACGACTGACTTCCTGAGGCGTATAGAACTCTCCTGCTTTCTTCCCAGCTCCGGCAGCAAATTGGGAAATCATGTATTCGTAGGCATCACCGAGAATATCAATTTCCTGTGAGGCTTCCACACCAAAATCTATATCATCCAAAGCAAGAAGCACATTGCTGACCAATGTATTCTTGTCGTCAGCGGTCTTACCCAACTTAGGAGAAGCCAAATCTATATCAGAGAACAGTCCTCCGAAATCCTCTTCGCTATCCTGCCCAAGTGTACTGTCCTCTATGCGTTTCAAAGAACGTTCCAGCATTGGCAGGATATTTTCTTTTCGTTTGATTGTGTCTATCACAGATGAAAACAGATATTTGGGCTCTATAAAATAACCGATATTTTCCAGGCACTGGTTTTTGACCTCTTCCTGTAACTCCATTGCATCGGCATCGGTCATATCCCACAATTCTTTAAAAGTGACTTCGTCATCTTCAAGTGCACTGTTGGCGTATTTCTCTATTTTTTCCGACAGGTATTTATAAAAGATAAACCCCAAGGTAAAATACATAAAGTCGCTTGCCGACATATTGCCACGCAAACGGTTTGCGACCTCCCAAAGCTGGTCACGGAGTTTCTGTTGTAATTCTTCGCTCATATTATTTTTTCTTATTTTTCGTAATTAATATTGCATTAGAGATATATACTGCAGGACAATTATAAGAATTGTTAGTCAAACACTGATGCTTGAATTTTCCGCTGAATAGATTTAAGGCAATAACCATATTCCAATATGATGTTGGGTTACATTCATATCCGGGATCAAGACAAAACACATTGAATATACCATCTTCATCATATTCGTATCCAATGGCAAGAACAGCATGACCACCACCCGTTTTAAAATCCATACCAAGAATAATGGGGATATTGTCATCTATTGCTGTCTTTACTAACTCCCAAAAATCAGTTTCTCTAAAATTATCATTAATATTGGAATATTGGGCAGTAACAACCTCTCCATAAACCCTATTGACTAATTTGGTAAGCCGATCAAAATAAAAGCCACCTCTTATCATACCATGTTTGTCAAAAAATTCATGGAATAGCTTTTCCGTTTCTGGTGACTTCTTTATATTATCGTATACATCTTCAATCTGAACTCGACTTATCGTCTTCAAGATAAGTAAATTCATCATCAAAGAATATACAGCGCATGCACCATCAATATCTCCTTGACGAATATGAACTGGATGATAATTGCGTTTTTTTATACTACATCCTTTCTCTGTAAGGTATAGACTATCTATAATTTTAATCATTTTCTATAGATTTTTGCTCAAATTGTTTGCGTAAATCATCCAACACCTGTCCATTGTAAGAAAAGTATTTTGCTCCTTGATAGGCATTGGATGGTGTTCTTTTTTCTTCCGGTAGAAAAGTTCCTACGAAGGGTGATAATTTATATATTCTTCCTTCATATTCAATAGAATCATCACTTGCAACTTTTACATTTATATTGGTTGGGATAAAAGTGATGTATTCTCCTACCGGAATATTAACCATACTGAATTTGAATCTTTCCCGTTTCTTCGGACGTTCTATTTCAATTTCTTGCTCCTCCTTTTCAGCATTAGTAACAATAGGTTTATTATCCTTATATTCTGTCACAACTGCATCGTCTACAGTTTGGGCAATATCTCTGAATATATCAAGTGCTACTTTGGGATCAACGTTAAAGAACTCCCTGTTTTGCCTAATACGTAAGTCAGTCAATCGGTCTATAGTCTTATGGACCAACTTCTCAACTTCATTAAACTTGGAAGTTCTCATTGTGGCGAAAATTTCAAATGGAAGCGGAACCGCTGTGTTATCCAATTCCTTTGAGCGTACATCAACAGGACGTGAACTTTTACCAATCTTAACCCAATCCTCACGAAAACTCGGATTCGTAAGAATATATACATAGCCTATTTCTTTATTGTCACTCATATTTTATTCCCAACTAAAAGTTCTTATAATACCACGCAGACGGTCAAGAATGCGTGTCAATGCTTTTCTTGTCTTTATCAGGCCAAGATGTTTCTCTTTCAAAGCCTTTTGTATGATTTCCGGCTGTTCCTTCTGGAGATAATCATATTCTTTCAAATAATGAGTCAATACATCAGAAGGAATACCCTCATCTTCCGATAAAGAGCGTACTGCCTTTTCCCGTTCTGTAGTAATATATTGATTCAACCGTTCTTCCAAATCGCTAGTGCCATCCGCTTTTTTACGTTGCACCATAAAATTCTCCTTATCCTCATCCACATTCTTTTGGATAAAACCGTCAATTAGTTTCGCCTTGCTACGCATTTCTGCATCTTTAATCATTGTGTCAATGATATGCTGACGGCGATCTGCATAATCGGCACTATATGGGTCAAGTTCAGCAATGAGTTCAAGTATATAAGCTACATTGATAACATCACTATGTAGAAGTTCCAGACAGAAATCCACATCCTCCAATCCTTGATTATTTCCGTAAGGGACAGGTTCTTCGGCAACTACAGATGGACTGGCAGGTGTATCGATAAATCCGATAGTAATGTCGAGATATTTACTTTTGTAGTCATTAAATTGCTGTTCTGTCATTCCAAGATCTTCCGCATCTTCATTGTAATCTTCATATATTTGGATTTCAGCATGTTTACGGATAATATCACGGAATGCCAGTACAAAGTCTTTCTTGTCTTTTTCGCTTTGCAGAATGTCAATACAACTTGGATTAGGGTATTTTTTCAAAAAATCCGATGCCAACAGTCTGTATTCTTTTTTTACTTCCTCGTATGGCGGCCTTATAATATCCTCCAGGTTGTTGGAATTGCTGAACAGCTTGATTGCCGTATCTACATTGGATTTCAAATCACGGAAACATACAATTTTGCCGAATCTTTTTCTCTCATTCAATACGCGGTTTGTACGGCTAAAAGCTTGTAGTAAAGAGTGATATTCCAAATTCTTATCCACATAAAGCGTATTCAGCTTCTTGCTGTCAAAACCGGTAAGAAACATTCCTACAACAAGACAAAGATCAAGCGGTTTCATATCCGCTTTCTTCTTTTTCATGCGCAGGTTTATATCATCGTAGTATGCCCGGAAATTTTCTGTTGTAAATGAAGTACCGAACATTTCATTATAGTCATCCATGATAGCCTGCAATTCGTCAGCATCTCCTACACTACCACTTACATATTGCCCTGTACCCATTCCTGTCTGTTCGTCATCCTGACTGCCGTTAGCTGCGTATGTAAATACCGCACCTATGCGGATTTTAGGATTCAGAGATTTGAATATCTTATAATAACGGATAAGCATGGGTACAGACTGCACGGCAAACAGTGCATCAAATTCCCCGTCAAAAGTTGACTTGCTGAAATTATTGAGGATGAACTTTGCTATTTCCTCCATACGGGTGGCATTTTCTTTTTCCACCTCTTCATTTCCATGATAATACTCTACAAGGAACCCCAATACATTTTCATCAGCAATGGCATCCTTGATGAGGTATTTATGCAGACAATTCCCAAAGATTTCTTTTGTGGTATGCCCGTCCACCGCATTCTCCGCAAAGATAGGAGTACCTGTAAAACCGAATACTTGGGCATTGTCAAAGAAATTCATTATTCGTTTGTGACTTTCTCCAAAGTGGCTTCTGTGGCACTCATCGAATATCATAACAATGCGAGAGTGGCGTATTGCTTCTATCTTGTTACTGTACCAAGTCTTGCTGACGGCAGCATTGAGTTTTTGGATAGTAGTAATGATAATTTTGGAATTACTTTGTAGACGTTTTACTAGTTCATCAGTATTATCCGTACCATCCACCGCACCTGGTTCGAATGCCTCATATTCTGACTGCGTCTGCGTATCAAGGTCGTGGCGGTCAACAACAAACATCACCTTATCAACATCGTCCAGTTCGGAAACGAGTTGGGCTGCCTTGAAAGAAGTTAATGTCTTTCCGGCACCTGTCGTATGCCATATATAACCGTTGTCGTTTGAATTCTTTACTTTATCCAATATCTTTTCTACGGCATAGAACTGATATGGACGGAGAACCATCAAAGACTTATCCCCCTCATGTAATACTATATATTTGCCAATAATTTTTCCGAGTGTACATTTCTCGAGAAAGAACGCAGCAAACATATCTAATTCATTGAATGGATGATTGGAAGCATCAGTCCAGTTGAAGGTGAATTTGTAACCTATATTCGGATTATTTGCAAAATAGCGTGTGTTTACGCCATTGGAAATTACAAATAATTGAATGTAATCAAACAAACCGTGAAAAGATGTCTTGTGGTAACGCTGTATTTGATTATATGCCTGCTTGAGTTCCACTCCACGGCGCTTCAGCTCAATTTGAACCAATGGAAGTCCGTTAATAAGAATGGTTACATCATAACGGCATTTCTTTCGCCCTTCCACCGTGATTTGGTTGGACACCTGAAACTCATTTTGACACCATTGTTGGCGGTTGAGAAATTCTACCCAAATGCGTTTGCCGTCTGCCGTGTCAAGCGGATAGAGATCCCGGAGTTTTTTCGCTTTTTCAAAACGTGTTCCTCCTTCAAGATAGATAAGTATCTTTTCAAATTCCTCGTTGGTAAACTGAGTACGGCCATGCTCCTCCAACCGCTTACGATTGTGTATCTCCAACTGCCGTTTGAAATTGGCTTGAAGATTATCCTCCTCTGCAATCTGGATATACTCATAATCCATTTGCTGAAGTGTGGCGATAAGTCCAGCTTCTAGTGCCGCTTCACTTTGTATTGTCATAATTATGCTTTTCCGTTACTCTTTTGTATTCAGGCCTTTGATAATCTCAATGCCTAATGCATTCTCAATCTTACATATGGTTTCCAACGACATGTTCTTTTTCCCTTTCAATACTTTGGAGATGTATTGTTGGGTGCAGTTCATTTTTTCGGCAAGCATCTGTTGTGTCAAACCGAGCTCCGTCATTCGTTTAGACATGGCAGCTGCAATACCTTGTGAGTATTGCAACCAATTTTTTATATCCTGTTCCGTTTCACATGTTGTCGATATGGAAGTCACAGGTGACATTCTATTTGTCGTCATATTCATTAGAATACCATTTTAGCTTTGATTGCAAAGTTACTGCAAATGCCTCAATAAAACAACCGTTGTGTTGTGTTTCTATAACTTAGTCCTGCAAAAAAGAAGTGAATCAAACTGTCTACCACTTAAGTAGTTCTAATCTAATAGGAAATCTATTTCATCATTGTAAAAACGAGAAGCTGTCTTCGTTTGCGGTTATATAAGTCACCAATATAGAACCTATTTTACTTACTCAAGCATTGATAATTACGCGTATATATTTTGTAGTGCTCATTGACTGTGTCCACATCAAGATTCTCCTGTTGATACGAAAGCATTCTATGTCATCCTCGCCGTCAAGGAGGACAATACTAAGGGCTCGACATCTATAACAAGTCAAAGGGAAGCGGTCTGGTTGGGATAAAATACTTAATAACCTTTATGTGAGATAGGAGCTTCAAGAATTGGATTTATATGCTCGGATGGCCCCAAGGAGCTTGATGACATCTTCAACGTAATGTTTCCTGGTGCCAAGTTTCAGAGATGCACACCCATTTGATTTACAACTTACTGAGCGACGTCCGTAATGGTACAAAGTGTATTTGGCTGACGATTTGAGACAGGTCTTCCGTATGGGAGACAGGAACAATGCCGAGGAACACGCCTAGGATGAGAGGCTGTACTTCTATGCAAAAGAAATTGGTATTACAGAAGCATCAAGAGATGAAGCGAGGACGCTTCCTAATAGGCATATTTACTTACCTGAACTAGACAATAATCTACACCATGAACTGGATAGAGCGGTTGCAGAAGGACTTTCGGATGGTTTCAAGGATGCGCTGGCCGCGCCTAACGAGGAATCAGTCAGAAAAGAAGTCCTACCTGAGGTCGACTCTTGAAATCAATATTGACAGGAATATACTCCAAAATGAAGTATCAAATAAAACTATATATTTGCAAAACTCGGAAATCTAAAGACTCGCTCCAGACACACAGAATAAAACACTCCCCCGTTAAAGGAATGAGATAATCATTTATGGCTTGGTATCATAAAATAGTATCGAACCGAAGTAAGATTTGTATGGGGATTTTTATTTTAGGAGTCTGATGAGTTTTAGCAATTCTTCTTCATCAAATCTTGGAATTCCATCATATTCACCTTTAAGATACAATGGTTGTAGAATCTTGTCAAATCTAGGATTGTAAGTTTCATCAAACCGACCTAAAGAACTAATTCCATTTGCAGCTTTGTTAATAGTCCATATTTCATCACTACGCAGCAAATCATATGTCATTAGTGAACTGTTGTGCGTGGTAAATATCAATTGGGTGGTTATCTTTTCAGAATACTGAAAATATAATTCTACCAGTTTTAGCATAAGTGCAGGATGTAAGCTGCGTTCCATTTCATCAATAATAAAAACTTTATCCCCCTTAATAAAATCTAGAATTAAAGGTATAAAATCAAATAACCGTTGGGTTCCATCACTTTCTTCACCAATTGAGAATAGTTCATAATCGTCAACGTCTATTCTCTTGTGTATAATCATTAATTTCTTAGCGATAATCTCTCCTTCCGATATTGTTATTAAATACAGATTATCTTCAAAACGAAGTGAACCAAAGGCTTCATTTGTGTTGGTTTGGGACAAATCTGTTTGAATGAAATTCTTTAAATCTTGAGGAATCCCCAATTTGTTAAAATCAACTTTTTCTAAATCAATTGAGGCAATACCTGTATCAAAAAAACGCAGTATAGCTCCAAAACCCTCCTTTAGCTTGTTATCATCAACGGCTTTGAGCATACTTCCCTGCTTATAAGGTGTTGCTGGGAATATAGTTTTAAGGGTGTTGATGAACCATGCCAAAATATTTTCAAGATCTTCAATATTTGTCACATTGCCATGAACATTGCGGCTTAAAATTTCGTGTAGGAATAATGATCTTGCGGGAGTTGCCTTTGCAAATACCGTCAGGAATTGTTTTTCTGCTTCTTTCTTGTTAAGCCTAAGAAGATATGATATGTCAAAAGGATTCTCCTCGTTTATATTCCTTTCGAAAATGGTGTATTCAGTCTTTTTAGTAATTTGCTTTAGCCATTCTCTTGAAACTCGCTCTGCATTATAACTAAAACCATATTCATATTTTTTATTGTTACACAAAATCACGTAGATAAAAGTTGTATCTTTCTTCTTGTTTTCTGCATGTAATCGGAATGGATGGTATTCCATAGGGCTTCCTATAGGTGTGCCTTCGAGCACTAACCTTTTCCCAAGATCGATAGCCTTGACAAAGTTACTCTTTCCACTAGCGTTAGCGCCAAACATAATGGCTGTTTTTAGAACCATAAAACCTTTAACTGGTTCTACCTTGTGATGACTTTTTAGCGTCCCTCTGCCTGGCTTCAACTTGAAAACCTCCTGTCCTTTAAATGACAGAAAATTGTCTACCGTGAATTGCTGTAACATATATATAAATTATAAATATAACAATAGTACATTTAAGACTATCATAATTGAATATAATCGCAAAAGTAGCGAATATTTCTCATTACAGCAATGATATATTGGTAATAAATTTTATTGAGGCATTCAAGATGTGAAATTTTCACATTTTGCATACACAACTTTTGTCTTACTCAAAATAATACAATAACTTTGCAAGTGGGATTAATACAATTAGAAAAAGATGATTCAGATTGATAAAGAAACAAAAGAGAAGAGAAATGCTGAGTATAACATGAAAGCAAGAAAATACCCGGCATATTTGAGCCTTGCTATACCTATTATGTTAGGTGTTGCTATGGGGGTTAAAGATATGGAAGGAGCTGGAATCTGGATAAAAGTCCTTACATACTTGATATCGATTTCTGCAATTAGTACGGCTTTATTCTTCTTGTTAAGATTTTCACTTCGATCAATTGCAAAATTTTATCCGGAACGAATACTTTTTTGTGACCGATTAAAACCGACAGCACGAATTCTTTACAGTAATGATAACACCTACACTGAGGAGCAGAAGGCAAATATAAGAGAAAAGATATTAGCTAAAAAGAAAATAGACCTTCGAAAATACAAGCCAAAAACTTTTAAGAATAAGAAATATGTAAAGCGTATTGATGAAGCTGTGAGATGGTTACTTGATGTAACGAGGTTTGATGAAATACTCTTTGAACATAATTACATGTTTGGATTTTGGCGCAACTTGACAGCTGCGCTACTCGTTGACGCAATCTTGGTATTTGTACTGGCTGCTATTAACAAATGGTATTATGCGCTACCCTTAGGAGAGTATTTGGTAGGAATAGGCATATTGATATTACTGCTTGTAATGCTAGTGACATGGGTGGCCTATTGTAACGGTAAGACTTTCGCTAAAAGAATGTATGACGTGTTTTTGAATATGAATGATAACGATAATGATATTTATTATTTTTGAATATGAGTAAAATAAAATTTTATCCGGTAGATAATGGTGATACCGTATTGATCAAGGTCGATAAGACTACCATTCAGATTGATGCTAACATCAGGAATAACGATGATTGCTATGATGTCATGAGTGATTTGTTGGATGAGTTTTCAAAAGACAGTGAGGGTAGATATCATCTGGATTTGTTTATGTTGACACATCCCGATGAGGATCATTGTCGTGGAATTGACACTAATTATTATTTGGGTAATCCTGAAAAATATTCAGATGAAGACTTAAAGAATGACTTAGTAATCATTGATGAATTGATGGTAACCCCTATGCTTTTTACAGGTGCAACAAGTGAACCTGCAAAAGCACTGAAAAAGGAGGCTGAAAGACGACGTAAATTGTGGGACGATAACTCTCGGGACAAAACTAAGGCTGGTAATCGGCTTGTTATCATTGGATATGATGGAGACAAGAGATATAAAAATGTGACTTCGTATATTCCAGGAGAGATAATTAAGGAAGTGAATGGCAAGTCTATGTCTCTGCTGGAATTCTTTGTTCATTCGCCGTTTAAAGATAGTTTGGTGGAAGGTAGAGCTGAAGCAGATAAAAATGCAACCTCAATTGTGATGCAGGCAAGGTTTAAGTACACCAGTACTGCTACTCAACCATCAGCACTATATCTATTTGGAGGAGATGCTGACCATTATATTTGGAAGGAGATCCAAGAACAATGTACCGCTCATGATAATGATGATAAATTAAATTTTGATATTTTCATGGCTCCACATCATTGTTCTTGGACCTACTTCAACAACGTGCCCTATATGAATGGTGAAACAGACAAACCTGTCGAATCGTCAAAAACCATGATTAAAGACCATAAGACAAATGGGGCAGTAATAATAGCTTCGTCTAAGCAGATTAAGAAGGATAAAGACAACCCGCCGCATCATCAGTCAAAAGAGGAATATGTAAAATTGATAGGGGCTGATAAATTTATATCTTTAGCAGAGGAGCCAGATTCAAAGAAACCTAAGCCTGTTGTATATGAAGTTACCTCCAGTGGGTTTCTGAGGAAGGATAAAAATCAGCAGAAAGGTTCGACCGGTGCAGCAATAGGTAGTTCAAGTACTTCAGGCAGAAAATCTGCATATGGCTGTAAGTAACTATTACCCACAATTCAAGCCGTGTGCACTGTCGCAAGTACCGCCACGTGTTCAGTATGATGTCAAAAGGGTCGCCATGATGGATGGCGTCTCTTTTGATAACATATATTATAAGTATCATGATTCTGTAGTTGTTCGGTTGACCTTATCACTTGAATTACCAACAAGGTATGATATGACTACAGCGCTTGTTAAACCAGAAGAACCCGTGTATGTGGAATTCTGCTCTGATTACCCAGATAGGGTTCCTCGTGTCTTTATTGGCAGAAACGACTTCGATTTTGATCACGCTCCGCATATTTATTGCGAAAAGGACGGAATTAGACCAATTTGTTTGTTTCGCGGCAACGGAGATGAATGGTTTGCCAATATGGAAATAGAGGATTTCATTAAGCATCTTCGGTCGTGGTACGAGGATTTGGCATCTGGGGTAAACATAGAAGACGGTGGTGAGTTTGAACCCTTAAGACTTGAGGGGTATACAGCAACCATGTTGTATGATTACGAACAACTATCAGATGAGTTAGACAAAGCTGATGAGCAGAAAAAAGAATTACCTCTTATTATTTATCGTCACTCAGAAAAGAAACTGGTAAGATTGACAAATGATAACATCTGGCTTTTAAAATTACCAGAGTGTGAGAAAAAAAATATTGTTTGGGGATCGGTTTGTTGGGATGAAGCAAAAAAGAGTTGTGATATATACGATGTCATGTTACCTAAGACATATTCGGAACTTAAAGAATATGCTAGCAGGCATGGCGTGGAAATAGAATCTGCTGTTAGTGGTATATTAGATAAGAAGGATGATACATCTTTCAGTTTTATTATTATCTTAGCTATAATGCGGAGCAAGAAACTGATAGGAGTAAATTCTTACTATCAGTTCGTGAACTTTGAAATTATATGCGAGGCTGATGCTGATGGGAAATGTGTGTTGACACCAAATTCAACGGTAAAATTTCATAAACATGAATCGCCTTTCACGACAAAGAAGGCTCATGAGATATCAAACTTGGATACAGAAATAAATCCTTCGTTAATTATTGCTGGGTGTGGTGCTCTTGGTTCAAAAATTGCGATGCATTTAGTACGATCTGGTATAACTAATATATTATTTTGTGACCCTGATTATTTGAGCGACCACAATCTGTGCAGACATGCACTTCTCGACAAGTCTGTTTATAAAAACAAGGCTAGTGAAATGAGAAGTGCTACAAATCTGATATATTACCATGAAATGCTTAAGGCTGACGCTTCCTGTAGAGGAATAAAAACAATACTGGGAGATGCCGAAATAATGAGTAAGCGAACACCCGACTATCTTCTTGATTTTACCGCATCAAAGGTAGCCCACAATCAATTGGTGAATATTAAGAATAGACCTACTGCAATAAGTGCAGCTATTTTTGATAATGGGAAATTCGGATTGTTGATGAGTGAAGGAAATAATGGAGAGGTAAGGCTAGATGATGTAATGGCTGCTTTCTTTGCTCAATACAAGACAGACCCTATAGTTTCCAGTTATCTTATGAGAGAGAAGGAACTTTCGCGTGAACCATCATCTTTATTAAATGTAGGGCTTGGGTGCAATTCAGAAACATTCATTCTTGCGGACGATATCATCTCATTATATGCCGCATCTATGAGTGTTACGATTAAAGATATCTTTGCCGGCAATCATGCTAATGGTGGCTGTTGGATGTATATATCAGATAAATTTGGAAGCTTGAAGATTCAAAAAATAGAAGTACCCCAATTCTATTGTTATGATGTGGATACTTGGAAGGTTCATATATTTAATAAGGTTGTTAATGACATAGCAGATCAGACCAAAGCTGCTGGCAGATATGAAACAGGTGGGTATCTCATTGGACAGTGTAATCTTAAGACTAATACGATTCATGTAATCGACACTATAGAGGCCCCAGAAGATACAATCCATAGAGGTGATTACTTAGTCTTAGGCAAGGCCGGCATAAGAAAAAAACTATCTCAGGTCGAACGTCGAACTGGAGGAACGTTTGGATATGTGGGAGAATGGCATTCGCACCCTAACGGACCTAGCGAATTTAGTACTACAGATCTTGAAGAGTTTGCTAATAAAGCGGAAGAAATGAAAGCCGATTGTACGACAAGGCCAATCCTAGAGTTACTTGTCTCCCCTATAGGTATAAGTTGCGCTGTACTAACTCTACATTAACGCAAGTTCGAGAGTAACAATACGAGGTGGCAATTGCCACCTCGTTATTAAGTGTAAACTAATATATAAATGTTTATTGGTAGTGTTTCATTCAATGTGTCTGTGGTGAGTCTTCAGACATATTAGTTTTGTAAATATATCAATTTATCTAGTTACCTCATCTGTAGTTACCTGCCGATGATAGTTTTTGTCTTGCATGTCGCTATATCCCATAAATGCTATTTATTCGATTAAATCACAGAAAAACGAATAAAAACTTGGTTTACCCATATATGCCCCTGCATAGAGATATGCCAAGTTCGTAAATTACCTCAGACATGTCAAGCGATGGGCATCACGTATTCCTCCGGCAGCCATTCTGCAAGTGAGACAATCGCCTGATATTGCTCCTTGGTCAGAATCGAATTAGCATCGTCAGAGCATTCGTATTCCCACGGTAATTCGTATACAGTGCCCTCTTCCTGATAACCCATATAATTGTGATATGAGTCGGGAACCAACCGTACATAATCCTCTTCGAGCAGGATCCTTAAGAGCTTCTCTGCATCATATATCAGCAGCGGTGCCCCGGCCTTATACAAGGCTGTCGCTACTTCAATGGCCAGTCCGGCATTGGCAGAATAACTGTTGGAAACAACAATTTTCCATACCTGTTGCCGGTAGTTTGAGGCAAGGATATTCAGACGTGAAAGCCCCAGTTCTCCGTAATGGTCAGTTGCGAACCGCATGAAATCCTCCTTACTGTCAATGTCATACATTTCCGTCACATCCACGAACTTCTTCCGCTTGTAATAGACCACATCGCGCAGTTCTTCGGGAACATCCTGCTGATCTGTATAGATACGCCCCTTGTATCCCCGCTTCCGGTGATAAGCCTCATACACCTCGTTGGCGATGCGGAAATAGGTGCAATACTTTCGTATGGTCATGGTTTCCAAAAGAGGGAAAGAACACCCATACACCGAGTCCTCCAATGCCTTGATGGCCGTTTCCCTATCTTCCACCTCAATTTTGAAATTCGGCACGATGCGGTTGAATTTCTTTTGTGCAATCCGTCCTATACGCTGCTGGTACGGCAGGTTATGCGCCACGTAATCGTTGCACCCGTCGGTATTCGCGACAATGACATCAATCATCCGCTGCAGATAGTCGAAGAGGCGGATCAGGTTCTCCCTGCACCACGTATCATCTGGTTCTACATCCGTACACTTGGGACGATTCGTAATGATAAAACGGGTGTGCTTCCGGTCCGTAACACGGATTGACCGGGAATCCTCGTATCGACTTGAAGCGACATGGAACCACCTGGTCTCCATCGGGTTGAATGCAAGCCAATCCGCAAGAAACGCTTCCCGACTGTCATATTCCCCCGAAGCGACCAAATCCTCGGCATCCCCCCACTCTTCCGGCGCAGGCCGTGGCACTTCGATATAGAATCCTCGGTACTCATCGTCGCCCATTACAGCCAGCCGCTCGAACCGATGTTGAATCTCAACCAGCCGTTCAAGCATATCGCCACCAACAACAATCTCCCATTGACGGCTTTCTCCCAACGCCTCCAAATGCGAGGCATTCAAACCGACATCCTTCGCCAAGCCGGTAATGAGCGTTCTATCTATAATCTTTCTTTCGTTCATTTCTGTATGTCCATTAAATTCCAATAAACCTTGCCGGATCAAATCCGTTCATCAGGTGTTTATCCTCAAAAACATATCCCATCTGGTTACAGGCAATTCATTATTTTTCAAGTATCTGCTGTTTTCCTGGAACTCCATGTGCAGATCACTCATGTATTGTATCTTCATCTTACTGTTCTCCTTTCTTTGAATGCTCAATCTGTTTCCCTATGATTGCCTTCACCTGCGCAAATGAAACCGGAGTGAAATCGTTGTTGTCCACTCCGACATCATATTGTGTCGGAAGAAGCATACTTAGCCTAGAAGCATCCTTTCCGGTATTGTTTCTTCGGGTATGCACGTGTCCGAAAAGCTGCCAGGTGTCATCGTATGAGCCGCCATAGCAAAGGAACGGACAGTGATTCAGATAAATCTTCTGTTTATCCACCTCAATATACATCTGCATCGTTATCTGCTCGAAGTATTTCGTGTAATTCTGCCTCAGGTTCTTGATGTCGTGGTTGCCGGAAATAAGGTATATTTTCCCGTTCAGCCTGTTCAGTACGTTTACCCATTCGGCAGAACCGCCAAGACAGAAATCACCCAGGTGGAACACGATATCCTCCGGACCGACCACGCGGTTCCAATTGGCAATAATCGTTTCATTCATGTGCGACACATCCTTGAAAGGCCTGTTGCAGAACCTGATGATATTGGAGTGGTTGAAGTGGGTGTCGGATGTAAAGAACACCTTGCTTCCGTCAAATTTATAATTCATAATCTTTTCATTCATGCGCATCACTGCGCGGTTAATAATACGTTACAATTCAGCCCGTGGACGGAATTGGCGGAGAAGAGCACATCGTGCGAACGTCACCAACAGGCATCAAATAAACTGCAAGCCGAATGCAGATCCGGTCATTGTCCGGAATATGCAGAGGCGCAGCGTTTATTGTAGATCAAAGATCTAAAACAAAAACCGTCGAAAAGTTTGGTAAGGACTCTCCGACGGTTTTCATTTATCGTTTCAGCGGGATACCAGCATCATCGTATCCCAGATGGTCTATCAGACGTTCGTCGGAAAATGTCTCCAAAAGTATAGAATGCTCCAATGCCCGAAGTATGGACACACAACAATCTCTCAAGGCATTTTATGCCTCGATCCGATATGGTGTTCCAGTTGTTCATTCTTCTTTGCTGCATTGTAAGCTTATGTTTTTATATTCAATGACGGTGCAAAATTATGGATTTTCTTGAGGACCAGCAAATTTCTTTAGAGAAAAGCCGATATGAAGCAAAATGTGTGGTCCATAGTGCAAAAGTGCAAGTGCAAACGATTAATCAGTTTGTACTTTGGCCCTTTACCGTGAGAACTCATAGCGCTGACATTGATATACAATGCAACCTTGATAATCAAGAATGTATCATGCGACAATGCTCAAACAATTCAACATTGAACTTTACTTTATCTCCATATTCCTGTATACGTTCATCAAAGTAAGGTCGAAATAAGGTTCTATTAATACTTGTTTAGGTGATGTATCTTAAATAGCATATTGCACAGATATTAATTTAATGATATACAATAATTTTTATCCAAAAGATAAAATGATTGGAGTAGCAGAGCCACGGCCATCTATTTTCGTACTACAAACCTTAACCTAAATTTTTCAGTATGACGTATATTCTTTCAATTGCACTCGAGGAGATGACGGGTTTGTCCAAAGGCATGACCGCCGCAAAGGATTGCAGCTATAAGTACATCCGCAACAAAGATACCGGTGGTCTGTAAGGACCAGCTACTAATCTTCAGTGAAGTCCATCTTCAAGCAGATCTCCCAGAATTGGAAATCTCTCACCAATGCACAGATTCTCGCATGGAATGCGCTTGCTCTCTCACAGACTGATAAACGACTCCTAGACACATCTGCCAAACTCACCGATTCTAACCTTTAAATGCGTCTGAACTACAGAATTGTATATTACGGTACTACTACCGTTGCCAGTTCCCCGACTCTCGAAAGTGTCGAGGCTCCAGCCGACATAACTCTAACTATCCGCACCGGCGCAATGACTCTACTATTTGCAAGCATCCCTTCTTCTGTAGCCAACATAAAACTCATCATCCAGGCATCCGCATCTCAGAGCAACGGTGCTACCGGAGCATAGTAAGGTTACTTCATTCGCTGATCCTTACACTCTTGTAGCCACTACGATGGACCTCAAAGCCTCTTACGACGCCAAGAACAGCGCATCTACCGCCGCCGCGCCGAAGGTCTTCTTCAAGTGGTTATACATCAACACCATTACCGGAGAAAAATCAGGCGAAATGATGGTTAAGCAAAACACACAGAGCAGAAAACTTAGTTATGGAACGCTCCCAGCTCCGCACTGACCCGAAGTTGGGAGTTATTCATGTGATATTCAATAGGGATTATTGTCGTTTTTCCCTTAAGTCAGGGTTGATTTCATGGTAGGGATCAAAGAACAACGGGAATATCATCCCATATCGTCCAAGCATAAAATAAATACGAGGTGATCTCTTCCCTGTTTCTCGTGAAGCTCCGTCGGGATCGGTATATAATGCGAAATGATATATGAATGTGGACTCGTAATCTGGTTGTGCTTTAGGATCAAGCTTTAATAAAAGCTCTTTCATGCGTTGGTTCACCATTGAACGATAAAAATGGAAGGAATGCTCGCTTTCATCTATCAATTCATTGATAGAACGGCACGAAATGTTCTTCATGGCCTCAAAATAGGCTTGAGTATCTTTGAGTTTGAATTCTTGTCTAAAATGGTAATCAGTATCAGTCATGTCTGCAAGTTCATAACTGATAACAATAGGAACTTCTTTTGTTAATCTTGTATCCTCAATAGAAAGCCTCTCGCCTACTTCATGGACACCGTGAATATCATCCCAGAAGTCATCTTCTGTTAACAAGTCTACACTCATGCCTTCTTCGCTCTTCTATCGTGTCTTGCTTTGTAGTACTGGTACATTGTATCAAGCGAAATAGGATTGTCAGAAGGTTGGAAAGGCAGCAAATTTTCTCTTGCTTCGCACCATGGCTGTTCACTATGGGTGACAAGAATAAGCTGATTCTGAGTCTTTGAACCATAAAGCATCATCACAGAATCAATCAACTTAATCTGCTCCTCAGATAAATCAAGTTTTTTAGACAATTCCTCAATTGCAGGAATGATACCTTCTTTGCTTGCCACGCCAAAATGAGTTTCATTCAACAAATCACACATTCCTGGGACGCAGGATTTATATTGGTGATAAATTTCAGGATAAACGGGACCATTAACCCATGCTTCTGGAGCGCAATCAAAAAGTTGATTCTCTCTACCGAAGAAAACCATGAACCAAGCTTGTTCGTAATAGAGAATCTTCTGAAGTTTCAAAGGACTAATAGAAAAGCCCTTCGAAATCATTGATAGACCTACATACCTAGCAAATTCGTTGATATTTAGCACTTTATCCATTAACTATTATAATATGCACAAATTCGAATACAAAGTTATATATTTTATCATACATTTTGTATACTCAAACACCACTTTTTTGCGTCCGGCCGCTTTAAGTTTTTTCGTTTTGCCTATATTTAGTTACAACAAACTTGTATCACATTTATACCACTATACCACGAAGTGCGACATAATCTTATAAGTAATGGATTTATAAACCAATACAACCAATAGTATTTTCTGCATAGGGCACAGAAGCATTTGTCTCCTTTGCATGGTGCCTTCTTAAATGTGTAGGCTTTTCATGATTCTCCTTCTGATTTCATATTGTGCACAATGATCACGCTCCAGTCAGGAATACTCCCAATATCGCAACTATATTCCCAGAAACGTGTATATAAATCCTCTTCGCCTACATGGACATGAATACAAATTCCATTGGCATTGACGAGACAACAGTTCCTGTAATCGAATCTTTCACACAAATAGAAATTGCAAATAAAATAGGAATATATAATAATATGAATTCCTGATCTTTCTGTTATAATGAAAATAAGGTAGAGTTAAAGTAATGTACCAGAACGAAACCATCTGGTGTACGCAGAAAGTTACAGCATAATTATTTGACTGTCCAACAGATAATGTTGGATTTTACTTAAAAAGTATCTATAAAAGTGGATAACTGATGTAAGACGCAACTACCGAGGTTTTCTCAGGAATTCAAATGGAAGGATGAAGACAGGTAAATCGTAAGCTGAATTTCTATAATCTTGATGCGATTACCAACTTGGAGAATATTGGAGACTGTAAACTAAAGTGTGTCAAGTAAAGGGAAGAAAAGAGATGGTTGCGCCATGGCGGAATGGCTCCAGCCGTTTTTTTCGCTGCAATACTTATATGCGACCTGAAGATAAGGTCGGAAAAAAACTCCGAATAATACACAAGAAGCCTCATAAGAACCCTAAAATATCATTGTTCCCCAAGCCGCTTGCTGTAGAAGTTAGAGTCGTGAGACAGAGATATTTACCACGAATTTGTCTTTTTTTTCAATACAAAGGCAATCTTCTATGAGAGTTTGTCAAACGACGAAATGTGGAGTGTGTCCTGTTTTATACACCCTGATTACCAAATACACCTCTTGCGGAGCATAAAAATATCGCAAGAGATGTATTCTTGCCATTTTCTTTGTCTATCTCATAATATATAAATAGTTTTGTGAACTAAATACCTCTTTTGCATAGAGGATGCTTACTAAGTATGGAAAGAAATATAAATCGCTGTAGAAAATCTCATATATGAATTCATTTCATTTACTCCTTATAGTAATAATTACCTTGATTAGTATTATTCTAATTTATATTCGTAAACTAAGAGATAAGAGGGATATTACACACGACATCAAACAAGATGTTGAGACGAAAGAAATAGACGATTTATTTAATAATACAATAGAAGAAGTAAACACTCACCTTCCTCAAAAGATAAAACAAAAAAAATTCAGGGTAATACTAAAGAACAAGGGTTGGTGGAATAGGAACAATTCTTTTATTGGGGTGATGTGTGCTATTTTATTCATAGCTATTTTAATACTTGTTTTGTCGAATGTGGCTCACAAGAGATATAACCTTCAACAAGAAATAACTATTCAGAAAGAACATCAAAAGATGTCATACGAAGACTCCATACAAAACAACAAAGACTCTATAAAAAACGAACAAATTGAACTTATATCTTCGAAGCTCTCTGAAATTGATAAGACTATCAGGGAGACAAATAGAATAATCCATAGAATAGAAAAACAAATAAAAGACATTACAGAAAATGATTTTTGATTTTACTAATTATACTTTCAGCGGATTACTTTCCATTTTAGCATCTCTTTATGGAGTTAGCTATCCTTTGATAATGCAGAGTATCGGTAGGATATATACACAATATGATTCCACATTACTTGCAAATAGATTTACGAAAGAGACAATATATAGGGTGTTCCAAGTCCTTCTTGTTCTGAATTTGTTATTCGCCGTATCTACCCCTTTTCTGCTACATGCAGAATGGTGGAATATAGGTTTTGTGACTATCCAAGCAATTCTTTTGGTGTTACTTATGGGCTTTACTTTTTTACTGTTCCAGTTAATGATAAAGTACGAGAATGCGGAAGAACTTCTTAGGCATATAGAGGGAGGGCAAATTGATAAATCCAATGTTATGGATATTTTTGATTTAGCAATCTATGCCGACTCTAAAAATAATCATCAACTTTACTTTGATGCCATGTCAAGTGTGTTTTCATATATAACTGTACAACAAGGCGATGATTATAAAAAACAGGATGATAATGAGATTTTACCACCAGTTGTATATGATGAGAATGTTGTTGCAATACTTAGAAAAATAAAAGGATTCATTAGAGAGGATGATGGACATCATCTGTTACATCGAAACAATGATATAGTATCTGTCTTATATAACCAAATATCAAAATCAAGAATTAGCCTACAAGCTCATCAAATGATATGGTCTTTACTAAATGAGGCTATAACATACAATAACCACTCCTGGTTTAAGCAGTATTGGCAGTTCGCTGATAGTTATTCAGCCTTACGGTATCGTTTTGTTGCTAATGAGGCATTAAGGCAGGATAAAAAAGAATTTATGCTCCGACATGTAATGATAGGAACATTACTAGTCCACAATGAAAGGTATAAATGGCTCAATGATATATTTCTTTATACGCATTCAGAACCAGAGTATTATGGCTTGATTCCAAGTACATTTACACAGATTATTGGGATGCTGGAAAACATAGATTCAATATGTACTGTTCCTGCTTTTCAACAGCAAAATTTCTATTTTGCAGACGAAATGGGAGGTGTAAATGATGAAAAATTCATATTTAGGAAAGCGGTAAAATATCTGTCTTTACTAGTAATTAGGCTATGGACTTTACAGCATCGGAATTTAGACGATAAAGGTTCTCTCTTTCAAATACCACCCTCTCCAATATTGATAGAAGATGACGAAAGAATAACAACTTTAATGGACATGATGAAAGATGATGTAGAGGAATTTTACAGTAAAGATATTTTTCAATTAATCCCACGATTGCTTCCTATTAACATGGCAGAAATATTATCCTTGCTTTCAGATTATCGGGACCAATGCATGAGAACCCAAAAGGCTCATCAAAATCATCCTGACGTGGATCATGAAAAATTCTCCAAACTAAAAGAAAAGATAATATCCTTTGCGAATAACTTTGATATAACACTTCCACAAAATAATATCATAGCAGAAATTGATAATACAATAACAACAGAAAATGTTGTAGTAACAAAAGAAAGATTGGAAACCCTTTATTACTCTCCATATAAAAATATTGGGCTTTGTAACCCTCCTCTTCTGACGAATTTTATGTTTGATTTATATCGTATGTATCTGCGAGTGCTTGATAATATGAAAAAGTTATCGTCGTATAAGATAAATCGTACTCAAATACAGAGATTTCTAAAAATGATTGAATATAATGATTTGAATTACGCAATAATTACAACTGATAATATTCATGAAATAGAAAATCCTCATATTGGCTTATGTGCAGGAGTTCGACCATTGGGGTTCTTCATTATGAAAAAAGAAGATATTCCATATGTATCATTTGGCGAAGTTCAAAAGGATGATTTGAAATTAACAATAGCAGGTAGTAATATTAGTTCAAATATAGATTCTTTTATAGATTGTCATGAGGTTTATTTTGATCTTGTTATGGCAACAAAGATGTTTGTGCATATAAAAAAAACTAAAGGTGTGGTTTATGTTTCTATAAATGAAGGATATTCAGAACAAGAGAAACCAATTGATATAAATACCACTTTATCCGAGTTGTTTGGTAACTAATTTTTACATCTCCAATTTTGACTTTTTTGTTGTTTTTGAGCCGTTATAACCCACTGTTAAAGTAACAGGTTTTCATTGAGATAGTAAAAAAAATTATTAGTATACGAAGTTTATCAACTAAATTTGCAATAAATACTCACCCCGCTTCCCATTAGAACAGCGCGCTCAGGGTGAGTCTTTTATTTTATAATGATATATCTTTTGGGGTTAGCTACTTTTCCTAAATTTAGCTGACGGCTTAGAATTTTACATTTTTTCAAGCGAATAAATTGAGTTAATCACACTTTTTCCAGCGAATCAGACTCCATTTTACACTTTTCCATCAAAATTGAGGCTTGAGAACTACACTTTTCCATGAAATCATCAACTTTACTTTATCCACGTATTCATATATACGTTCATTAAAGTAAAGTTAAAATAAGGGAAGAAAAAGATGGCTGAGTCATGGCTAAATGACTCCAGCCGTTTTTCTTTTGGCTGTAAATCTTATAAGCAATCCGGTTGTAAAGGTCGGTCCCCAGCGGCCACTCCGATCAAGCACAAAATACCTTACTCGGAACCCGAAAATATTCGTGAATCCATCCTCGATTTTACAGCCCTATTTGGCGAAATAAACCCCGACATGCCCTATCTTTGCAGACGAGGTCAGTCGGAGCCCCAAAAGGCTGTTTTTGCCTCTTTCCCCTCTGTTCGGTGGGAGTCGATGAAAAAAAACGTTAAATCTTAGATTTTTCGCAAAAAAACAAGTAAATTTTTGAATAGTCTACCTTTTAAGATGTAACCAATTGATAATCTATGAGAATATGATGATGCATCGAAAACTTTCTGTTGGCATTATTAGCATATATGGAATCGGCAGCCACACATCTTAGGGACATTCATTAAATATTGGGATATTATTATGATAAAAGCATTGCCAAAAACTATGGAGGTGCATTAAAGTCTCCTTGTTTCCATGCTTGACTCAAGATCACAAAAAACTAGCCTTATCGATCTAATGTTTATACGGCCGATTTTAATGTGATCCTGCGTCAAGCGCAAGATATGGAATATTAATTTGTAGCTTCCTCAATCGAGAATTGAGAAATTTTAGAATACCCCCAAGTCGCTATCTTTGTCGAATCTGCGTTGAATGTCAAAGGATACTTCACACGATAACTTACAATCTTCTTCCCTGCTGCTGATTCTTTTCCTTTCAACATAGAATATAATGTACCTCCTTCAACAGCGATCGGGTCCATAGCATTGCTAATGGTTGGTGCTTTCCCTTCTTCCCGCTTTTGAGCACGTAAGCACAACGTATAAACACGGTCCGTTCCATCAACAGTTTCAGGTTCTTGATTAGAATCCATCGACATTATATATGTGTTCTTCTGATCCGTCAACACAGATGTAAAAGTAGGAATAACAACGATTCTCTTATAATTATTAGAAAATAACAATGCACTTTCGGAACCAGACAAAAGCAATTCATTATCTAATGCCATTGAGTCCAATGGAGAATAACTCAAATCATATTTTGCTAATGGAGAAGAAGCAGCTCCTGTCGCCACATAAAAACCATTTGTACTGGCATTCGCATTATCCGCCGAATCAAAATCGACCGTAAAATTAGCCAACACACAATCTCCAGCACTATAAGTCGGATCATTTGCAATTGTAGCAACATACAACGGATAATAGCCCAATGGATAAATCAGAGTTCTTCTCATCGTAGAAGAATAATCGACTATAGCATAACTTGAAAGCTGCTGTGTATTACCGCCGCCGTCCAAACAAGAGGTTAACGAAAACATACCCGCAGCGATTGCTGCTAACCCTAAAACTTTAAGTTTCTTCATTTTTACTGTTCTTTAATTTTATATTGTTTATTATTTATTAGTTCTTACTCAAAAACCGAAACGGAAACCCGCCTGCAAATTCACATTAAACGGTTTCTCGGAACGGATCGTCTCAATATCGCTTCCGTTATCGAAATAATAACCGGCTCCCACCTCCGCATAAACACTTAAGAAACGGAGCAACGGATAGCTGGCACCGGCCCGGGCATTCACAGACCACATCCATTCTTTCATACGGATATGCTTCTTCTCGTGACGGATTTCATTGTTTTCCACAAATATTTTGGCATTCAACTTACCAGCAACATTAATCTCGGTCATGGCCCCCGCCGCTGCATAAAATTGAATACGCTTCCATTCTGCTATTTTATAGGACAAAGAAAGAGGAATTCCAATAAAATGTAACTTCTGTTTCGTCTCACCATGATATATAGCTCCGGTCTCCCATTCGGAAGAAAGGAATGTATAATTTAAACCAGACTGGAGGGAAAAACGGTCATTTAGAGAATAACTGACACCTAATCCGATCGAAACTGGTGTCTTATGACGAATATTTGTTTTCGGAGATTGGCTATTGAAATACGGGGAATTCAATTGCAACAGTTCCTGATCCGTCATCAACGTATTCTTCAAAGCATAGGCATTTAATGAATTAGATGTTCCAGCACTCACGCTACCACCTCCCATTCCGAAACTCCATCTTTTCGTCCGTACTTTCTTTTCTTCTGTTTTCACAGGCGCTGCATCCGCAAATAAAAAGTGTGTTCCGGTCAGCGTTGCCGTCTCGGTCACTGCTATCGCTTCGGACGCTTCGGATATTTTAGAAGAAATCACTACAACAGTATCACAATCTTCTTCTGGCGAAAGGACAACTTCGTCTGCCGTTATATCCGACCGGGACGTAGTTACGGCCGTAACTTGCGCAACAGCACGTTTTGCCATCCGGTCAACCGGCTTGGAAGCGACGACTGCTGGTGTCACCGATTCGGATCGTTCAGTTAGCCTGTTTTCAACAGCCTCGGTTTCTTTCCGTATCGTTTCGGCTATAGGCAGATGTTCCCGGTCGCGGTTAAAAACATAGACTCCTCCTGTTACAACCAATAAAGAAATAACAGCAGCAGCCCAATAGCGTAAAGTCCGCCGGAAAGAGACAGATTTTTTAACCGGCAAACGGTCAGCTATTGCCTCCCAATCACCCGGCATCGTATCCACTTCAAAGTCTTGCAACTTCGAACGGAACAAATCGTCAAATATATCTCTTTCCTTATCCTTCATTTCTTTATTACTCAATACAATTCATGAATCCTGCGTTGCAATAATTGTTTGGCACGCGTGAACTGCGACCGGGATGTACTCTCCGTTATATTCATCATCTCGCTAATCTCCTTATGTGAATAACCTTCTATTGCAAACAGATTAAACACTGTACGAAAACCAGCAGGAAGCTCCTGCACAAGTTTCATCAACTCGACTGCCGACATATCGGATATAGCAGAACTATCTGGATGAACCAACTCCACCGTATTATCCAGATCGACTGCTTCACGCAAAACATCCGATTTGCGCAAATACTCCAACGCACAATTGACAAAGATCTTTCGCATCCACCCCTCAAACGACCCAAGTCCCGAATAAGAATCCATACTGGTGAAGACTTTCACAAAACCATCCTGTAGCAAATCACGGGCAGTTTCCCTGTCGCTAACATAACGCAGACAAACTCCCATCATTTTACGGGAATACGTTTCGTATAGCTCCTTCTGAGCCAGCCTTTCCCCATTCCTACAACCCTCTATCAGTTGTTTCTCCGTCATTTAGTGTGTGCCTTCATGCCCTTTCCAGGACCATACATTTATTATGATGTTCAAATTATCCGAAACGCTGCATTCCGGATAAATTATTTTTCTTGAAAACGCACAAAGATACTGTATTCTGGCAAATAATCGGAATCGGTATCAATTTTTAGACACAGATTTCACAAATTATGTAACCCATACCTAAATATGCTATAAAGCGATATGTCAAAATATACTTGCCCCTTACTTTTTTAGCAAGAGCAACCAGCTCCATTGTCCACCGGAGTATTCCAGGGTTTCCTTCCAAACCGTTAATATTATTTAGGATATTTAGAAAGATAATAATAGGTTTCTTTCGATAGCACGCTTTCTATATGATAGCGAGTGGAAGATGAAACGGAAAATATATATCCCCGCTCCGAAGTCGTATCGACAGGCAGATAGATGGAGGTATCCCGGATTCCTGTCATCAAGATATTTCGGGCGGATGTCGGATTGATCGAATCCGTCAGCGAATAATAGACGGTATAAGTCAACACGTCCTTTTCCGAATCCGGTTTCTGCCAGGAGAGCTTCAACTCATCCCCTTCCTTTTCCACCCGTATTTCTTCCGGGGCTGCAGGAACCGTATCGTCCAACCAGGACAAAGGAGGAAGTTGTGCCGGATATTTATAATATTTATCCTTCAACTCATCGTATATCCCTTTCGTATTGTCAAGGATATTCGCACAACGGAAGAATGTACAGCCGGCCCCTCCGTAATAACGGCTGTAGTCGATCTGATCCGTTATATCGTTGACGGTCCAGTCTGCCTCTTCTTTCAACATCCGGTACGCGCCCAATCCGGGAACTACAAGGCGTCCGTTGCAGTTATCTACCCAATTGTCAACAAACGGGAAAAAGTTATCATGCAGGTAATACATCATCGGGACGATCATATCCTGCTTCCCGTTCTGCATCCACATTTTCGGATCCTGGAAGACACTTTCATAAGCCGTCCATCCGGCGTTCGGAACACGTTCGATGCGGTTATACTTGCCGAGCGGCGAACTGCTGACCTGTATCCAAGGCTTTACCGATTTCACCCAGTCATAAATGCGGTAAACCATCTTATTGATATTCTCCCGGCGCCATTCTGCCAGCGGGCGTTTCTTACCATATTTATTATACAAGTTTTTATCCGGGAAATATTTTGCCTGTTCCGGATAGCGGATATAATCGAAATGGATGCCGTCGATATCGTATCCGTTCACCAACTCCTTCACTAAAGACAACACATAGTCGGAAGTTCCAGGAACGCCGGGGTCTAAATACCATTCGCCGTTATGACGCTTGCAGAGTTTCGGCTGACGCCTGACAACCGAGAGCTTTCCCTGTTCTATCACACTCTTGTCCGTGCCTAGCGGGAAAGTTACAAACCAAGCATGGCATTCCATCCCCCGTTTGTGGCATTCGTCGACCACGAAAGCCAGCGGATCATATCCCGGCATCATTCCATATTTTCCAGAGAAAATTTTGCTTGCCGGTTCAATAGCCGAACGCCAGATGACATCGCCACGCATACGGACCTGCAAAAAAACAGTATTGAAATTCGCATCCTGCAAACGGTCCAGAATGTCACAGACATCGCGTTGTTGCGCCTTTTGCCCCGTCTCCGTCGTTGCCGGATTATGTGGCCAGTCCAGACCATAGACAGTTGTCAGCCACACTCCCCGAATCTCACGCTTGGGAGGTTCGACTGCATTCGAAACCAATGTCAGTAACAAGAGCAATAACGACAAGCAATACTTTCTCATTTCACACATTTACTCAGCGGTACAAATGTACTGCTTTTTGCACTTCTTCGGGATAGTCGGTAGTCAGAAAGTCCACACGCTTCTCGATCATCTCTTCCATCACCTGAGGATCATTGACCGTCCAGACATTGATTTTCAGTTTCAGATCTTTTGCTTCAACAAACCATTCCGGATGTTTCTGCATCACCTTATAATTATAGTCGAGACCGGCAAAACCGAGTTCTTTCAACTGTTTCGGAGACAAGTCGCCGTTCAGGTAGTAGACCGGAGTCTTCGGGGACAGACGGTGAAGCTCCTTTGCGGCTTCCAAACTGAAAGCGATATATTCGGTGCGTTTCGTCAATTTCTTACCATTCACCATGTCGACTACAATCTTTGCTGCTTCCCGATCCCGCAGGGGAGTCGCATGGGATTTCAATTCGAAAATCAGCTTGGTCTTTTTCAGCTTCTTCGCCCTGTCCAAATACTGTTCCAACGTCGGAAGCGTTTCGCCGTTCGAAAGTTTCAGGTCTTTCAGCTCCGCATAGGAAGCCGTCTGGATATCCTTTCCTTCTATTTTACGGTCATGGTACACAACCGGGACATTATCAGCTGTCAGGTGTACGTCAAACTCGGAACCGTATACTTTGATCTCATTCGCCCGCTCCAACGAACGAATAGAGTTTTGGGCGGACCCTTCCGTTTTCCAATAACCGCGATGAGCGATCACCTTTGTCTTTCTTTTAGCCGACACGGGAACCGCCATCAGTACACACAAAAGAAAAAGAAGAGAGAGTTTCAAGTGTTTCATAACGAGAGAATAAGTTCAATGAAATTATTTTCCAATCTCCGACAAATAGCGTTCCGCCTCGATTGCAGCCGCACAACCGCTACCTGCAGCCGTAATGGCTTGGCGATAATGTGGATCAGCCACGTCTCCGGCAGCAAATACCCCCGGCACTCTTGTCTTCGGCGTACCCGGAACCGTCTTAATATAGCCAACCTCGTCTGTTTCGATCCAGGGTTTGAATATCTTGGAATTCGGAGTATGACCGATAGCCAAGAAGAAACCGTCAATTGCTATATCCACCTTTTCTTCGTCCGGTTCACCCATCCGTTTTACCAGATGTGCACCTTCGACACCGTCTTCACCGAAAAGACCGATCGTGTTATGCTCGAACAAGACCGTGATATTCGGAGTGTTCAGGACACGTTCCTGCATGACTTTGGATGCACGCAAATACGGTTTGCGGACAATCAGATACACTTGTTTTGCCAAGCTGGACAGATAAAGTGCTTCTTCACAAGCCGTATCACCACCACCTACAACAGCCACCACTTTCTTACGATAGAAAAAACCGTCGCAAGTCGCACAAGCCGAAACACCCATTCCGGCATATTTCTGCTCATCCGGCAATCCTAAATATTTGGCAGTCGCACCGGTCGAGATGATCAGCGTTTCCGTCTCAATCACTTTCTCACCGTCAATCGTCACTTTATAGGGAGCAGCAGACAAATCTGTCTCAGTCGCAATGCCAACGCGGATATCAGCACCGAAACGGGCAGCCTGCTTCCGCAAGTCTTCCATCAGTTCCGTACCGGTAACGCCTTCGGGATAACCGGGAAAATTCTCTACTTCGGTAGTAGTCGTAAGCTGTCCGCCCGGCTGAATGCCTTCGTAGAGGACAGGGGACAGATTTGCACGTGAAGCATAGATAGCCGCAGTATAACCGGCAGGGCCTGAACCGATAATCAGGCAACGAACTTTTTCATTCTGAGTTGTATTCATCGTTTTATGATTTATGAGTTATGATTGATAATTTATGGATTATGATTTATGCGTCGATAATAAAATCATAATTCACAAATCACCTCAAATCTATTATTTCAGCATCAGGATAGTCTTTTTGGTTAAAAACAAAATAGCTATCCGGTTGGTTTACTCCCGTTTTCATTTTGCTGATACGGATCGTACTGCTGATCCCATTCTTTGAAAAAACGGCGATCGAAGCCGGAAGACCGGAAAACTTCTCTATCTGGAGCTCCACCCGTACGATATCGCTTTTCTTTTTAGGAACCAGCTCGATATCATGAGCAGCTTTGCCGCTCGGAGCCGTGCTCTCGCCCTTATATTTAGCGGTAAATCCTTTTTCATAGGAACGGAGCAACAGGGCCGGATTCGTAGCCTGCAACTCCTCGCCGGTCGGGGTGGAAACATTGACTTCCTCATTACGCTCGACAAACGACCATTGTGTCGTTCCATCAAACCAAGTGATCATATCAGGAGTCTTCAGTACGAATTTATCACCTTTAATATCGACCGTACCATCAAAGCTTTCCGACACTTTCTGCACATCCGAACGTGTCTGCATCGTAAAGTAAGCAGTCAAGCCGTTAGAATCTTCATAAGCAGAAGCAGCCTTATCCAAAATGGACGTAGCGTTCTGTGCCAATACCCTCACACCGGATATAGTCCAAAAACACAGGAAAACAACAGCCAAAATGCGGCAAACTTTTATTTTATTATCTCTTTTCATGTCGTTTTTTATTTATGATTTAAACTCCCAATCATTAGCAGATCTCAAAAAGGGCTTATAGCACTCAAAACATGTCAATATAGATAAACCAACAGCCCATCCCCATAACTCATAAATCATTTCAACGAATTCAACAACTGCTCCAGGCTGTATTCGTCCTGAATCAAGACCTGACGGGCTTTACTACCCTCGAAAGGACCGACAATACCCGCCGCCTCCAATTGATCCATCAAGCGACCTGCACGGTTGTAACCGATTGCAAACTTTCGCTGGATAAGCGAAGTCGAACCCTGCTGCTGGATCACAATCAGACGGGCTGCTTCATCGAACAACGGGTCTCGATCCGACAGATCCACCGTCCCGGCCGAAGAAGATTCACCGCCTTCACCTATATATTCAGGCAACAAATAAGCAGTCGGATAAGCCACCTGCGCACCGACATAATTCACGATATCTTCCACTTCCGGCGTATCGACAAACGCACACTGAACACGCGTCGGCTCGCTGCTTCCGGTAATCAGAACCAGCATATCTCCCTTACCGATCAAACGGTTAGCCCCCGGGGTATCCAAAATCGTACGGGAGTCAATCTGAGACATCACCTTAAACGCAATACGGCTCGGGAAGTTACTCTTGATCGTCCCTGTAATCACTTTCGTATCCGGGCGCTGGGTTGCCAAGATCATATGGATACCAACCGCACGAGCCTTAGCCGCTATACGCGAGATCGGCAACTCGATCTCTTTGCCAGAAGTCGCAATCAAGTCGGCAAACTCATCGACGATTGCAACGATATAAGGCAGAAACCGATGTCCTTTCTCCGGATTCAGACGGCGGGAAATGAATTTTTCATTATATTCCTTTATATTACGCGCCGAAGCCTCCACCAATAATTTATAACGATTTTCCATCTCGATCACCAAAGAGTTCAAAGTCGCCACCGCATCCCCCGGCTCCGTCACGATCGGTTTGTCGGCATTCGGCAATTTCGCCAGATAATGGCGTTCGATCTTCGAATAAATGCTAAATTCCACCTGCTTGGGATCGACCATCACGAACTTCAATTCGGCCGGATGCTTCTTATACAGCAAAGAGGTGATAATCGCATTCAAGCCGACCGATTTACCTTGTCCGGTCGCACCAGCCACCAACAGGTGGGGAGTCTTGCACAAGTCGAACATAAACACTTCGTTGACAATCGTCCTTCCGATCGCCACCGGCAAATCATACGTACATTCCTGGAATTTACGCGAAGCGACCACCGACTGCATCGAAACAGTCTGCGGCTTATTGTTCGGAACCTCGATTCCGATCGTTCCTTTACCCGGCATCGGTGCGATAATACGGATCTGCAAGGCTGAAAGGCTCAAAGCAATGTCATCTTCCAGATTCTTAATCTTGGAAATACGCACACCTGCTTCCGGGATGATCTCATAGAGCGTAACCGTCGGTCCGACCGTCGCCTTGATAGAAGCGATATTGATACCGAAGTCCTCCAACGTCCGCTTGATCATCTGCTGGTTCTCTTCCAGTTCTTCGCGGTTTACCTCGACATTGCCCGAATCATAAAATTTCAACAGGTCGAGCGTCGGGAACATATAACGGGACAAGTCCAGGCGTGGATCATATTTACCCAATTGAGACTGATCGAATTCCTCCTCTTCTTCGGGCACTTCCACTTCGAAAATCGTGTTATTGCCATTGCCGGCCTCGACAACCGGATCATCCCCACGGGCTACTTCAAATTCAAAATCATCCTTTTGCGAGACTTCCATTTCCACCTCGGCTTTCCGCATCTCGGTTTCCGTATCGAAAACATACTCGTCCGGCCCGATGTTTTCTTCTACTGCCTCATGATATGCAACAGGCTGAGGGGCAGCCACTGTTTTTTCAACAGGGGCATAAACCTCTGCTTCCCCTTCCACCTCTTCTTCCTCTTCCGGCACTTCCGTCGTTTCACTCTTATCCCGTTTCAAACGGTTCTTTAGCCATCCGAAAGAGAAGACATTTTGCAGGAACGGGATCGTCCGTTTACTGGTGAAGATCGCAACAATCAGGAACAAGCCGACCAGCAGCAGGACCGTTCCCGGTATCCCGATATTATTCATCATCACCTCCGACAAATAATATCCGTGCTGTCCCCCCAAATAAATAAACGTATCTTCATATCCACGGATAAAGATAAAAGCAAAGAACAACGATCCCCATATCAGCATGGCCGCACTAAACAGGAAACGTTTCAACAACGATACCCGGCTCAGGTTCATTAGCTTCGCTCCGACTGAACCGAGGAAAAACAGGATCAGGAAAGAAGAAATCCCAAACCACCGGTTCATCAGCAAATCGGCAAGAAAAGCCCCGCGCACCCCCGTCCAGTTCTCTACTGATCCACGATTGATCACCAGGTCCGACAACGGGATATTCTCGATCTTGCTCTGATCCGCCCCTCCCGTAAAGAAAAACGAAATCAATGCCAGACCTACATATATGGTAACAATGGAAATAACCAATCCGGTAATAAAACGGGTCCGCTCGCTGGTAAAAAAGTTCCGAATCCCTTTAAATTTACTTTCCCCGTTATTCGTATTTTGTTTTGCAGTCGTCTTTTTAGCCATTACACAATTAAATTTACAACACGCAAATGTACATAGAAAATTTCAAGTTCCCTACGACATTCGCATTTCCCTTAGGCTCCAATCTCAAAATTCCGGCAAAACATTTGGGTGCGGTATCCTATATTAGCTTTACAAAGAAAAAATTGCTACTTTTGCAGATTATAAACGCAAGGTATCTACTAAGATAATTAGCATGGAAAAAGAGAACAACCCGATATACGAACGCAATACGCTGGAATTCGTAACAGTTGCACTAGAATTTTGTACGTTTGTCGAGAACGCCGGCAATACCGGTCTTTTCGACTTTCTGGATAAGGCAGTCAAGATCTTGCCCTTGCTGTATCTGAAAGCCACCCTTCTACCCGAAGCGGAAGAAGACGAAGATGCAGAACCGGAATTGACCGTCACGGAAGACATGTACGAATCGGTCCGCAACCGGATCGCCGGACTGCTCGGAGAAAAAGACTCCTATCTCGAAACGTTCCATCCGGATATGCAATACAGCGACACGCCGATCGCCGCCTTTATCTCGGAGAATCTGGCCGATGTTTACCAAGACACGGGTAATTTCATCTCTCTGTTCCGTCAAGGCAATGAAGAAGTTATGCTCGAGGCAATCGTATTGTGTCGTAAAAACTTCTGCGAATTCTGGGGACAACAATTATTAAACGCATTAAAAGCACTCCACGCCGTGCGATACAGCGATGAAGAACTTTTAGAAACCGACAAAGAAGAATGACACAACAATACACACATTCGATAACAAAAGAGGCAATATCCGAGCTTCCCTTAGAAGAATTTACCGGAAGGATCATTGTGATCGACACATTGAGGGATGTTGAGAAAGCAGTCGGCTACCTCTCCGAATTCCAGTCCGTCGGGTTCGACACGGAAACCCGTCCGAGCTTCAAGAAAGGACAACGTTACAAAATATCGCTTATGCAAATATCGACCGACGAAGCCTGTTTTCTGTTCCGCCTGAACCGGATCGGTATTCCGGAAGCATTGGAAGAATTTCTGGCGAATGAAAAGGTGCTGAAGATAGGCCTTTCACTGCGCGACGATTTCGGGGCGATGCGGAAACGCACGGACATACAACCCGCCAACTTCCTGGACTTGCAGAATTATGTCGGGCAGTTCGGCATCGAAGACGCCAGCCTGCAAAAGATATACGCCATCCTCTTCAACAAGAAAATCTCGAAAGGACAGCGTCTGAGCAACTGGGAAGCCGACGTCCTCAGCGACGCACAGAAAAAATATGCAGCCCTTGACGCATGGGCCTGCCTGAAAATATACAATCAATTGAAACAGATATAAATGAAGGAGTGTAAAGTATTTCTCAAACCGAAAAAAGAGGAATCGTTGCTACGTTTCCACCCGTGGGTATTCTCCGGTGCTATCCAAACAATCGAAGGTGAACCGGAAGAAGGCGACTTGGTAGAAGTTTATGGTACGAACGGACGCTTTTTAGGTATCGGACATTATCAGATAGGCAGTATCGCCGTACGCATCTTATCTTTCAAGCCGGTCACGATAGATGCCGCTTTCTGGGAAGAACGCATCCGTATCGCTTACACACTGCGCCAGACACTGGAACTTGCCGGAGTGGAGAACAACAATACATATCGATTGGTGCATGGAGAAGGAGATAATCTTCCGGGACTAGTCATCGACATGTATGCCCACACCGCCGTCATGCAGGCGCATTCTGTCGGCATGCACTATGCACGCCATCAGATTGCCGAAGCCCTGAAAGCCGTGTTGGGAGATTCTTTACAGAACATATATTACAAATCGGAAGCGACTTTGCCTTACAAGGCCAACTTAGACAGCGAAGACGGCTACCTGTACGGTGGTGAAGTGGAGGACATCGCTCTTGAGAACGGCCTGAAATTCTGTGTCGACTGGCAAAAGGGGCAAAAGACTGGTTTCTTTGTCGATCAGCGCGAAAACCGGTCGTTGCTGGAACGCTATGCCAAAGGACGCTCCGTACTGAACATGTTCTGCTACACTGGCGGCTTCTCGTTCTATGCCATGCGGGGAGGAGCCAAGGTCGTTCACTCGGTCGACAGCTCTGCCAAAGCGATCTCGCTGACCAACAGGAACGTGGAATTGAACTTTCCAGGTGATCCGCGCCACGAAGCTTATGCGGAAGACGCTTTCAAATATCTCGAAAAGATGGGAAGCAACTACGATCTCATCATCCTGGATCCACCAGCTTTCGCCAAACATAAAAACGTATTGCGCAATGCCTTGCAAGGTTACCGCAAACTGAACGCCATCGCTTTCGAAAAGATCAAGCCAGGAGGTATCCTGTTCACCTTCTCCTGCTCGCAGGTGGTAAGCAAGGAAAACTTCCGTCTGGCCGTATTCAGTGCTGCCGCCCAGTCCGGGCGCAGTGTCCGCATCCTGCACCAACTGACACAACCCGCCGACCATCCGGTCAACATTTACCATCCGGAAGGGGAATATCTGAAAGGGCTGGTACTTTATGTAGAGTGAGAAGAGGTATGAATTATGATTTATGACTTATGCATCGATGATAAATGATAAATCATAATTCATAAATTTAACTGAGGAAGGCGTAAAATATATACGGAAATATTTCTTTATTTCGTAATAGGTTGTACCTTTGTCTCGCTTTTAAGAGAGATAGAAGTATTATTATATAAGTAAAACATAAAAACTTATTATTATGTCTAAAGTAACAGTTGTTGGCGCCGGTAATGTAGGTGCTACTTGCGCAAATGTTCTTGCCTTCAATGAAGTGGCAGACGAAGTTGTAATGC
>ERZ827088.1026-NODE-1026-length-36910-cov-4.616958_pt1 | contig 36910 bp, 49 predicted proteins | sample MGYA00519922_ERZ827088 | MGnify/ENA primary metagenome ERZ827088 (study PRJEB31778, sample SAMEA3449254) | human gut metagenome | biome: human gut; feature: human-associated habitat; material: faeces | place: United Kingdom | collected 2010/2012 ...
GCAACTGACTCTTAATCAGTGGGTCCAGGGTTCGAATCCCTGAGGGTGTACGAAGTTGAAGTAATAGCTTGACTAGAAGGTTTTTAGGCAGATAGACTTTAGTAAGTTTATCTGCCTTTTGTGTTATAAACAGTCCGATGCGAAATGACATTCTTGCTTAAAAATAAGATTTGTCTGACCTTCCAAACTCTTATTTTAAGCGGGTGTGTAGAAAAAATGTAGAACAGACGAAATTATGGCTGTAATTAAAAGTATTCAAAATGTGAGCTACGTGACAAAAGATGGAACGGCTCCAGTATACGTAAGTTTTTACGTATCGCGTGAAAAAGTTGTATTGCCTTGCAATATATCAGTAAAAGTAGATTCCTGGGATAAAGCATCAGGAAAAGTATTAACAAGTGAGAAGAATCATCATGATTATAATCTTTGCATAGAAAAAATAAGGGCAAGAGTTAACGATATAATGGTGCGTTACAGATTGCAGAAAAAAATATTGACTAAAGAACTCTTTATGCAAGAGTATAATCGTCCGGATGATTTTAATACATTCTATGACTATGTGCTGAATTATATTAAAAGGCATAAAGGGGAAATAGAAAACTCTACACTGGATGTACATCTTGATGTAATCAATAAGATGAAACGATATTGTCCTGAATTGGGTATAGATGATCTTACAGAAGAATGGTTATCACAGTACAGAATCTATCTAAAAAAAGTTTTAGAAAACAAGGAAAGCACGATTAATAAGAATTTTGCTACTATAAAAAAGTATTGTCGGTCTGCAATTAAAGAAGGATATATGCTTCACAATCCTTTTGAAAATATTAAAGTAAAAAGCAGGACTTCTTCAGGTTTTTCTTTTTTAACTGAAGAAGAGCTATCCGAGTTTGTCAAATTATATAAGAATAAATCTTTATCTGAAAACTACCATCGTGTATTGGAATTCTTCTTGTTCATGTGTTTTAGTAGCCTTCATGTGACAGATGCCAAGCATATCAGAATTGAAAATATTGGGAAAACGTCATTTACTTATTATCGAGTCAAAAACAGGAATTCAAAGCCTGATCCTATATTTATACCTATATCGTTACCTCTAAAACAAATTATTAGGAGTGCATCTGGTAATAGGAAATCAGGTATACTTTTTGATAACATGATTGCTGATCAGAAAATTAATGAGTACATAAAAGTTATAGCCAAAAAAGCAGGTATTAATAAAAAATTATCTTGCAAAGCTGGTAGGCACACTTTTGCAACTTTGTTTCTGCAGAAAACTAAAGATCTTGCTACATTAAAGGAAATATTAGGTCATTCGGATTATAGAGAGACTCTTATCTATGCACATGTTTTAGAAGAATCAAAACAAGAAGGTATAAAGTTTTTTAATGGTTTTGCCATATAGAAATAATTTTATCAATCGATAAAAAATGCCATGTTAACATATAGTTAACCTGGCATTTTTTTGTTTATCAATTTATTATACACCAAAAGTTTACTTTTGTAAACATAGAAGTTAACCAGGATAAATGTATCTATTTGTTTATTAGCGATTTGCGCTAATCATGTTTTCGCTTTGCGGGAACACCTCTTGCTCTTACATGGTAAGAGCTTTTTGTTGCAAAATATACATATAAGATATGATATTATTGTATTTAAACGAAGGGTGCAACGTTATTGCACTGGTTGCCTATTAGATTTGCCAAATTATTAAAAAATGATATTATTATGGCAAAAGCATTAGAAATCGAAGACGAAAAATTGAGAGATTACATTGAAGCTATTAATGTAGCGATTTACGCTATAAGCAATTTGGATTTAGGAGATAATTATATCTCTGATTTGTGCGAAATCAACCATGAGCTAATTAATTTACAAGATCAGGAGTAATTTGCAGACTTGTATCTGTATTATGTATATATGGTTTATGAAAATTAGATACTCTTTGATACAGCATATTGGAGAAGATGGTCTTCTGTGTATATTTATTGGTTGTGAACAGTTTGGAAAAATATTTGAGGTTGATACGTCTGTTCGAGTTTTTAGTGATGAATGGAGTAACGAAGATGCTATGGTTTTACCAACAAATCCTAATTACAAAAAGCTAAATAAGTATATACGTAATGTTATACATGAACTTGAAGGATATGAAATGGATTATGATGGAGATTTTACATTATCAAAATTAAAAGAAATATGGGAGGGTAGAGAATCTTCAAATGATTTTTACAGTATGATGGAATATCAGATTCAAAATCGAGATATCCGTATAGGGACTCAAGGAATACATTTGCGTGTGTTAAAACATCTACGAAAATATAGAGACAAATGTTCCGTATCCGATCTGACACAAGATTTTGTAATTGGATTCATAAAGTATATGCGTGATTCTGGATTAAATCAAACAACAATAGGTATGCAAATTCATGTTCTTAGATGTTATTATAACATTGCAAGAAAATTATTCGGAAGCAAAGTACCATGTGGATCTTTTGAATTTTATCATGAAAAGTTATCTGATAGACTGCAATATAAAATGAAATCTTTAACTGATGATGATATACGAATTCTTGAAAATTATATATCTAGACCAGATACACCTAAAAATTATATTGATATACTTGATAAATTTTTATTTATGGTTTACACTGGTGTAAGAATTTCTGATTTTGTATCTTTTTCAGATAATAACTTTACGATAGAAAATGGTAAGATGTGGCTTACATACACATCTATAAAAACAAATACAGATGTAAGGATTCCACTTTCATCAATATTTGACGGACGTGCTGAACAGATAATTAATAAATATAGATATTGTCTTAGTGATTTTTTTGGAATAAGAAAGGATAGGTTTAATAGCCGATTGAAAACAGCTGTAAAGCATGCTGGCATAGATAAAAATGTATCTGCTCATGTTGCTCGTCATACTTGTGCGTCAAGGCTTGTAAATAAAGATGTTCCTGTTACAACAATACAAAAAGTAATAGGGCATAGGAGTTTAAAAATGACAATGGTTTATGCGCAAACAAGTGAAAGTACATTAGTTCGTCAATTATCTGTTTGATTACAATAATAGAAAAGTGAAGACAGATATCTTCACTTTTCTTATGGTTGTGGGAGGACTGATTGGAACGGCTACTACTAATCAGGATGGCTTGATGCCGGCATTTAGAAGTATGACTATTCATTATAATGATGCAGACAATGTCGTAAAATACACTTTGCCGTCAAATATTGGATTCTCAATGTGCATCACGGTCATAAAAAATCATGAATCAGGTGGACAAGCAGTTGTTTTTGTGACTGGTTATCAGGGAGGCATAGTTGCAGATGCTGTCAGAAAAGGGTATTATTTGAAAGGTATATCCTATATCACAAATTCTGATAGTATAGATATTTATGTCAAAGTTAACTCTTTTGTGTTTGTAACAGCAAAATGTATGGGGGCAAGCGACAAAAGATTTATCAAATCAGCTTCTCTTGTTAGTGAGATTCCAGAAGGGGCTAAAGAAGTACAACTTTAGGATATTGATATTTCTGTAGAGGTATCAATTGAATCAGATATATCCTTACCATCATGTACTGTTCCCTGCCTATTAGCCACGTAAACATAACAATCTTTTGATGTTGATGGAACAAACATATATACAGATAGGCCGACAACATAAAATCTGAATCCAGACAATGCACCGAAAAGAATTTTACCAGACCTGAACGCTATTTTAGTTTGCGTACCATTACCAAGGCTTAATGCTACATAAAAATATGAACTATCACCATAGGAACACATTTCAATAAATGCAATCGTTCCGTTATAATTATTTATCGTCAATATCTTTACATATTTACCCTTAATACCAGATTGGGTATTTACGACAAAACCATCTCCTATAGACCTTGTGTGATAAGAATCCATAAGCCCTTTTTGCGTTAAAGTAGCAACTGGCAATAGTCCTCCCACAACTGATGCGAGGGATGAAATTCCCTGCTTTGCCGAGTTCCCATTTTTGTCTATAACACGCACATAAGCCGGGTCGGTTGTTTCACTGAAAGCGGTCTCCATCTTGTCGCTCCCGGTTGAGGTTGCAGCTACAGCCATGGGTACGTTATTGGCTGGCAAAACCGTTCGCTCAGACAGGCCATCGGCAATACGCATTGCTATGCTGTCTGTCAACTGTTCCATGCTGACAATACCTAATTCGTTACCATCTGAATCTAATGCCTTAAATCCGGCTACTTTTGTTAAATCTACTGTTTCCATATTTTCTTAATTTATTAATTCTGCATTTTCTAATGAGCGTTCACTTTCGCTTTCTATTGGGAATATATTCCATGTTGTATATCCGTTATCGGCTGTTCCTATTATATTGAAATAGCAACCATCAATGAAAGGTATAGTAACTTTTTTCGCTTTTTTATATAGTATGTCCCCTTTCACAGCAAAAGATACTGTACTGTCCTCACCTACAAAGTCATATGCATGGGGCATTCTACTCGTGACAGGTACAAACAATTCAAATTTTCTAACTTTTCCATCTTCCAGTTTCGGGAATTTTCGGTTATAATAATTGTTTATAGTTATTAAGTAATTATTATATGTTTGTCCTTCCTCAGAGTCTGATTCCAACATTTCAAATGTCTTACAAGATAAAGTTCCTTCTATTTCTGCATCCTTTGATTTGAATTTACCGTATTCGTCAACCTGGAAAGGAGCATTATCAGGTGTCTCGCTTCCTATCCATAGTCTTATAGCTCCGCTGCCATCTGCACCACTGAGCCCCAGACATGGCTTTCCTGTCTGACTATGTGCTATAGTAAGCTGGTTTCCGGACAAAAAGTTGATTTTCGCGTTTTTAGCGATAATCAATGAAGTAAATATCGCTCCTACGTTGGTATCAAACTTATCCCAGTATTCCGTATTGGTATAAGTAATTGAAGAGGATGATACGTGTGTCTTCTTGCACTGGTATGCGTCCCATCCGGTTGTTGTACTGTCATTACGAACCAATACTACGTCAATATATCTTACCCCGGTATTAGTTGTCAGTGCGCTGTCATTACGATACTGCACACCGATGGCCCATTCAGAATCTCTTACAACACATCCCTGAAGTCCTTGTTTACCATAACTTGACACTAACGAAGGATTACTCCAGTCGCTCCATATACCTGCTGAACTTCTTTTTCGTTCGCATCTCCATTCGTAAGGATACGAGTCACTTACCCCCTGAGATATAGCAGACCATCCGGAAGGTACATAACCCTCAGTTTGCGAAGTGGCAGGAGTGGACGGAGCAGATTGTGATGCCGTGCGCTGGTAGATGTATTCGTATGTTACCGCATCCTTACCGTCAGCACCGTTCTCTACTATGAGTTCGTATTCGTCTGTATTCATTTCTCCGGTAAGTATATACCCACCGTCCGACTTTAATATTCTGTTACCGAAGTTGTCCATTACGGTCCATAACGGAGGGTTTGAAGTTTGAACTTTAGAAATAAAAGTCTTCCCACCCATTGTGACCAGCGTCATTTCATCTACGGTTAATCCTGTACGCCATCTTCCACCATCCTTTATATTTTTACCGGATTTAACCTGTAACTTCCATGTTGGATCATCTTTGGAAGGTATGGTATTAGTTCCATCCTTAGATATACATATCCACAATTCACCTTCATAACTCACACGGTCGTAGTATGCAGCAAAGTCTCCAGGATTCCAATCCGTACGGTCGTTTGCTACAATTACTTCTGTTCCATCCTCTCTAATCTGAGTAACTGTTCCAGTGAAGTATAATGAGTTTCCGTAAAAGGCATATCCCGTTGCATTGATGCCGAAGATGTTCAGGTTACTAAGGTCACCGTACTGTAAGGCAATGTTCCGTTTCCCTATTTCCCAATCGTTCTGTTTCCATAACATACGCGTGTAGGTACGGGTCTCATACACGGAAGTCTGTCTCTTTTCATTCGTAAAGTTACCCCGGCATGAGAATTTCATCTGCGGCTGCGGATGTACGTTGTATCCGTCACGAAGCACATAACGGAACGTCTTGTTTTCCTCGTCCTGAATTTCCGTGATACGCCAGTAGGCGGTCGTGAATCCGGCAAAATTGAAGTTGCCGATTCCATCATCACTATCTTCTGTCGCATCTCGCTCATCGCCGAAATGCCAGATACCCATGTTCATGTCGTCCACCGCGATGGCACCAATTTCTCCATCTTCCAGCTTCAATGTAGCCGTACCGGAAGGTAAAAGATTGCCTTCCGCATCCGTATCAGGAGTGACAGATTCAATCACACCGGCACCCGGTGAACGCCACTTGTCACCGATAACTATATCCACGCGATTATATACGAACAGCGGAACAATCAGCTCTTCCCATACTTTCAGGCTTCGCATTTCACCCCGTCCATCTGCGCCAATCTTCGCTCCAAATCCTGTCAGTCCTTCAGCGAAGCCATCCTTACCGAACACCGCACCTTCACGGAATAATTGCGTCTGCAAGAATGTAAGCACTCCTATAACGGTGTCATTATACTTTTTGGATACAAATTCCGCACGTGAACGGAGTGAAGAAAATACATTATAATCCGATGGCGTCTTTGTATCTGATGTCTTTAATACATCAATCTGTTTTTCCTCCGATTGTCTGGCCACCTCATACCGTAATGAGTCCAAAGAATTATCTACAGAAGACTTCCACCCAGTCCCTACCTCATCCGAGCAGGTAATCGTAGCCTGGCACAAGTCGTTCAACTTGCGCTGCACCTTGGTAATACGAGTATCCTTGTATCCGCCGGTGGTGCCGAAATACTGTTCTGACAGCAGACGCACGTTCCATCCGATGCGGAGCGGTGTATTATTCTTTTCTATGTAGTTCCGGTCAGTAGTTCCGGTGTATTTGTTCGGGTCAAAGCTGTAAGTATTCAGAAAATCATCTACTGCCTGCTTGTATGCCTGTTCCGCTGCGGTGATGTATTCCTGCGGCATGGCGAAGTTCCATGGTATATACTTGTCGCCCGGATTCGGTATAATCACGTCTCCAGGAATCTGAGTCGTATCATCCGGATATACGTTGATGATTTCCCACTCCCGTGTGTCTTCATGCCATGCCGCCTGGAAAGAACCGTCAGTTCCACGACCTGCCAGCTCGCCAGTCTGGAACTGTAACATATAGTCCAGATCCGGAATCTCGTAGTCTTTCGGATTCCAGTTCATTCCATTATCTTTGAAGTAATATACGGTGTACTTCCGTCCTTCCTCACTGGTTTTCTCTTCCGTACGTACAGATGAAACCGTACCCACATACTGAGGATATATCTCAGCAAACGCAGCTTCTTCCGTTTCTTCCTTCACGCCGTACAAGTCTACGTTCTTGTCCACATATATTTCCCGGCTTGGAAGTTGCAGACGGGAATACCCGTACTTTGTCGCATCAATATTGCGTGTGCTGCCCAACGGGAACAGACGGGTAAAGAATTTCACTTCCCCGTTATCTTCCTGTGCCAGATTGGTAAGTCCTTGAAGGTATCCAAGCTCCACCACTTCCCCACGTTCAGCTTTGCAGAGATTAATCACATAACCGTCTGCCCACATTTCCGTATCAAATGTGGCGGCGATGCCGTTGCTGCCAAATGCCGCATCCCAGCACTTCACATTCCGGTAATCAATCACCTTGTTTTCGGCGGTAATCACTGTTCCGATGCTCCACAGATTTCCACCGGCACGGCGGTTCATATTGTCTATCCACAACTGCAGGTGTTCGCGCGGACCACCGTCGTAACTGAATTCAGACGTGGTCCCACCTTCCTGGAACAGCATCAGTGTATCTTCCGCATCATGTATCGGCGCATAGAACTTTACGCTGTATTCATAAGTCTGTGTGTTCTTTTGTTTCGGACGATAGCGTGACTTTACCTTGTAGCGAACGCCTTCCACCTCGATGTAGTCATCCACATCCAGCGGCACGTATTCGGTATGGGTGAAAGATGCGGATACGCTGCATTCTCCACCTATTTCTTCCGTAACACTGGAAGAAGAGTTCGGGCTGGCTGTCAGCCGTAGGTTGTTGGCTTTATCGTATATTTTCAGTTCCATTTAAACAGTGTTTAATCAATTACTAAATAGAGGGCTGCGGCTCCATGAATTTTACGGAAAACAGCACATAGAACCGGTCTCCTTCGTAACTTTCGTACCATTCCGGATCTGCCGGCATGTCCTGGTAAACCATATTGTAGGTTCGGTAATTCTTAACGGCGATTGCAAGCATACCCGACGTGATGAGCGTCATCATGCGCTGGTATTTGTCCAGTCGGTCGGATGCGGAGTTTCCACGAAGCCAGAACTGCAAGGTCCGTTCGATGCTGCTCAGCTTCACGTTCGGATTCTGAGGAAGCTCTACCCCATTCCTTTCTCGGAAATCGACGGTAGTAATATCCTTCGCCTTGGGCATTCGAAGCAAAGCATCCATGTTCACATGTCCGCCTTCTTCCGTCTCACCAAGGAAAGCACCGTATTCCGTCCATGCGTCTGTTCCGTTAATTGTTAGGTATCCTGTCAAATCCATATCATTTCAGTGTTATACCGTTCAATTTCATATCACTCAATATCTCGTGTATCTCCACCAGGTGTGCCGTATGTCCGGCTATGGTGGCCAACGTCTGGCTGTCCTGCTTCTGCGTGTTTCGGATTTCCTGCACGAACTTGTCCGTATTGGCCAGATGCGTCTGCATGTTTCGTCCTATTCCTTCAAAGGTAGATATGCTGTCCTGGCTCATGGTGGTCAGTGCACCGCTGCTGGGAGACTGGCTGCTTCCGGAATCCGCAGATGAAGACCATCCGAAATCTTTCATTATCTGTTCCCTTTCTGCCAGCATATCGTCTACAATACTCTGATATTGATTGCGTAGCATTTCAGCTTCTTCATTAGATAGCCCTTTATCCTTTTCAATGTAATGGCGTAGTCCGAACATCCTTTTTCCAACATACACCTTTTCTCCATCTGCTGCTTCTTTTGCCCATGAATCGTACAGGCTCTGAATTCTATCTTTGTATTTATCCGCAACCATTGAGGAGAATATGGCGTTCTGAAGGTATTTCTCGAAATTGTCTGCAAAATCCTGGTTGGTAGCATCCAAATCCGACAGCATGCTCACAAAGCTGTTACGGAATTCGTCAAAACTTACCCCGGTAAATGCTTCTTTCTCCTGTTCGGCAATTTCCTTCAACTGTTCGCTATACTTGTCTATGTTCTGAATGTAAGTCACAAACTCTGAGTTGACTTCGGTCAATACAGACACAAATTTTTCGTCCTGAAGGACCTTACCAATTACATCCGCATCCAAATTAATTACGTCACCAAATTCACGTATATTAGCTCCTGTTAATTGTGACAGTCTTGCCCAGTCAGAGCTACCCATTCTTTCGTTTACTCTGTATCCTAATGAATGGCTGAACATACTAGACCCGCTTCCAGAAAGAGAATGCATCAACTGCCGCTGGCGTTCAATCTGCACGTCAACCAGTTTTTTAGCTTCCTCGGCTGCTTTCTGAGCTTCTACACCATAATCAATGTCGATATATTGCTGTTTCTTGGAGATAAGCGAATCCCAAATGTCAATCAGCCCTTCATACTTTGATTTCAGATTTTCATACCCGGAATAATCAGCACCTCCGAAACCAAACAGTCCGGCTATCGTATTGCCTATTCCAGTCAATATACTAACTGACCCTGTAATAGCACTGAATGGTTTTGTCAAATCAATGCTTTCCAGTCCACTCATTACCTGACCCAGTCCGTTCAATGTATCGCTCACGGCTTCCGGAACTTTTACGCCAAAGTTTCCTAACATATCCACTATGTCGTTTCCGGCATTGACGATTGCCATTCCTTTCTGTCCGATGGAATGGGCCGCGTCCGTCAGACTCTTCTGGGCACTGTATCGTTTATCCTGGGCTGCACGAAGTCTTTCCTCGGCTTCGGCCTGAGTAATCATCTTACGTGTAAGGGTTCCGGTTGCTTCGTCATATTCTTCCACGATAACGCTTCCGCCTACTTGTGCCTGTTGAAGAAGGTTCTGAGCAGAACGTACTTCCTCCATCGCAGACTTGTAATCTTCGTACCCCTTCTTCATTGTTTCGAACGGGGAACGGTCGGCCAGCTCGGAATCTATATTATTGAAAGCATCCATTACCTCCTTGTAAGATTCGGGGCTGATGTCATCGCCTATTCCTTCCAGGTATTGTTTCAGCTTCTCTCGGAGACTTTCCAGCGTATCAGTAGACACACGGTCCAGGTCACCGAAAATCTTGTCCCAGTCCATCCCTTTCTTCATTTCCTCGAAGTCCAGGCTGGCCAGCTTGTCGTCACGTTCACGGGTTAATACGTCGGCCTCTCCTTCTGTTTCCGCAGCGGCAATTTTCCGGGCGTAATCCATTGCAATGGCCAGACGTTTCTCCTGATACGTTCCGTATTGTTTATTGTAGTCGATAAGGCTCTGCGTGGCCTTGTCGCGATATTCCTGTTCAATCTGATATATCTTTTCGTTATACACCTGTTCTGCCAGCATACGGTTGGTGTTCGCCGTATTCTTTACCTCGTCGTACTGGCTCTGAGGGATATTTTCACCTTGCTTTCGTGCCTTATCCATTTTAGCGATTGTATCCCGTTCCTGCTTGTCAATGTCGGCAAGTTGTTCATCATATTCCTGTCTAGCCAAAGCCTTTCGTTTAGCTATCCCTTCCACCATGATTTGCAGACGGAGTTTTTCCGTAGTCTGCTGTGCTTTTACGCGGGCATCGGCAAGCTGGGAGGCGTAGTCGGTTTTCTCTTCTTTCTGCTTTTTGGAGCTACCAGAGAAATCAGTGGTGTAAGCCGATGTGTCTATCTGTTTGACTATACCCTCTACTGTTTTGTTGTTCTTTGCAATTTCTTCAGAAGATTTTCTGATATTCTCCATGCGACGTTCGTATTCCTCGATAATCTTTTCCGCGTTACTGTCACCTGAAAGAGTTCGGTTTGTCATGAAACTGCTTTGATTTACCGTCAACGCATTTTGCCTCATTCCTTCTCTTTGTTTCAGTGCAGCTTCGTATGCGGAACGCATCTGATTAACCCATTGCGAATCCGCATTAATACCACGTTGCAACTGAAAGTTTCTCTTTGAATAATCAGCTACAATATCTTCCGCTGCCTGTGCCTGACCTTTACGTATAATTGCCTTAGTCAGTTCATCGTATGCAGATGCGGCATTCCCCGCTAAAATGGCTTCATTGCTTAGTTTACCGAAATAATCCGGATACATTTTTTGAAGCTCATCTACAGCCTTATTCCTTTCTCTCATGGATTTTGATGTATCCTGGCTGGCTGTATAAAGAATTCTAAGTTTTGCAGACTCTTCAGAAGCAGCTTCTCCTCCTTTTCTTCTGGAAGTGTTCAATGATTCCTGTAGCTGTTGAGTTTCTGATAGTTCTTTTTTGGCTTTGAATAAAGAGGAAACCCAGTTCGCAATATCCTTTCCAAACACTATACCCAATGAAATGGCCGCCACAAGTGCAGTCTGCCAGCTGAATATTGAACTTGCCAGCTGTTTCCATACCGGCACACCCTTTTGTCCGGATGCGGCCAGAAGTTCGTTCTGTTTGCGCACATCGGCAATGGCATCTGCCAGCATAGGAAGGTTGTTGGAGATAGCGAGGATAAACATCTGCGGACCCATGGCAAGCGAAGGAAGTTCTCTTGCTACCTGGCTGAACTGCATCTTCAGGTTGTTTGTCTTACGGGTAACCGCTTCTGTGTCGATGTCGATGGAAGGTGTCTTGGCTGTTTCCTCTTTTGTTTTCTGCAAGTCTTTCAGACCGGCCTTCAATCCGTTAATTTGACCGGTCAAGGCCTGTACGTTGGCCGCTTCCTGCGTGTAGCTTTTTCCGGCTTGCTTGTTCGCTTCAAGCTGCTTGATCTGTTCGGCACGTACCTGCTTCAATGCGTCAATCAGTTTCATAGTCTGATTTTCCACATCATCCACATTCTTACCCACGCTCTGTAATCCGGCCTTGGTCAAGTCTTTCATGAATATTTCCAGTTCAACGGGTACTGCCATGATTCCAATTTATAATGATGAATAATCAGTCCTTTACCGCATAATCGGTAAAGAACTCCATCGGGTTCATTCCCTTTGTCTGATTGGTGTTTTCTGTTGTTTGTGTGCGACTGTTTCTTTGTTTTTCACGTTCCTCCATTTCACGGATCTGCTGATTCAAGTCCGGTTTCTTCGGAGGAACCCAGTGAGGCATGTCTGCCATCATGAGCTGAAGGGTAACTACATTTACCTTGTCCAGAATGTAGTCAATGCTCCATCCTGTTTCCGTGGCAATCTGACCTACTACGCCGAAAAGGCTATGCGAAGGTTCCGTATGTCCCTTCTTTAACTCCTCTTGTCGTTTGCGCTCTCGTTCCGGCTCGCTAAGGGCTGCATCTTGTTCAGAGCTGCTGCCGATGCGATAATAATCCCGAAAGACGTGGTAGATGTACTGTTCAGCACCTGCCGCCAGGCGGCTGCAAGTTCGTCGGGTGTCATCAGTTCACGTAGCATCCAGGCCACTATGCGGTTCAGCACTCTTCCCAGTACAGGCCCTCTCACGATTCCGTATGCCACAATACGGCTGATGTCCTTTCCATGCAGGAAGACAAACCGGATACGCTGGTCCAGGTCGTATGCATCATATTCTTCCGGAGTCACCCCGATCCGGAGATAACGCTTGCTGATTCGTATCAGGCTGCGTGTGGTAGGTGTCTTCATCGTAATGCGGAACGGACGTTTCCGAAGTACCGTATGAAGCGGCAGGCTGATTCCCCCGTCACTGAGGGATATGCCTGCCAGCAGTTCAATATCTTGTGCCTTCATACTTATCCTTTTGCGTCTTCGACTGAGTCAATCGCATCAAAATCTTCTGTACCAGGAGGATAAGTACGATAACGTCTGTCCTTCCCGTCTGCGGGTTTCAGCATATCCACACGGATACCCATTGCCAGCACATTCTGCATGTTAATTCCATTCTGGAATCCATTGCGGCTCAGACGTGCATTAAATATGCGGAAACCATGTCCAGAATGCATGGTGATGGTGAGCACACCGTTAGCTAGCATTTTTGCAGGCGGTGTATAAGAGCCGTCCGCTCCGGCTTTTCCACCGAACACATCCACCATACTCTGCGCATTCAGTTGGATAAGGTTCATTGTAAACGCATCGCTTCCCGGGTTGGTCATGATGCTGTCTACAGGTCCGTCTAGTACCTGTGCTGCGAATACATCCAGAAAACTAGGTGCGTTTCCCGCAGGCTGCATCCCGTTTTCATCCAGCCAGGCCAGTGTCTTTTCCTGTCCTTCTGCTCCCGCAGCCTTGAATGTCACTTTCGCCACGCCGTACATCAGTCCGTTGCTTGTATCTGCCATAATATTATCGTTTTTAATCGTGTTTTAAATATCGTTTAATCAGTTGCCAGATAAAGAAAATTCCCAGTATGGTCAGGGCTGTTCCTGTCAGCCATCCCTGCACTCCAGGGCGTGTTTCCTTCAATTCATTGCTCACAGTTTCATCGCGTATGCGGTGGTCGGTTTCCGTACGTGTTATGGTTACCTGTCTTCCTATACTGTCGGCTGTAGCTGTGACGTTCACGCCACCTTCTCCGTCTGACTTTATATCTATGTTCAGACCGTCATTCCGATAGCTCAGCCCGAATCCGGCAGGAAGCTTACTCAGGTTCAGCCACTGCTCCGCACTCACCGAGCAGGTCGCCGTCCTCTTCGGGACCGGCTCGTAAGTTGTTTGCTCGGTTACGCTCGTTCGGAGGCTGTCCGAGCGGACGGTTTCCGAGCTGGCCTTTCTGCTGCTGGCGCATCCAGATGATAGCAGGACAGCGGTCAGCATACCTGCAAGTATGTAGTTTGCGTAAAGCCGTTTCATGATTGATATTCCGTTCGTTTTGTTTTCGTAGTTGTTTGCTTAATTCCAATACCGTGGCACTGAGGTCGTCATATAAAGCCTTGTAAGTGCCCTCGGTTTCCTTTACCGCACGGACCTGGTATACTTTTCTGTCACGCCACCAGGCAATGGCAGTTACCAGCCAGCCGGCAGGAGCCAGCCAATCCATGAGTGGCTGTAACAGGGTCCAATCCATAATGCTCTACTCTTTTTTAAACAGTGCTCCGATAGCCTTAATCACATCATAGAATCCGCATCCGCTGAGTCCCGCCGCCAGTCCGTAAATCAGCACCTGCCACCAGATATAGCCTGTAAGTAACGGGGTGAGCTGCAAAAGCCATGCAAGGATACATACCACCATGCCCACACCGCATGATATACCGATTTTGGCCAGCTTGCTTGCGGAAATAGCCGGAACAACCTTCAGAATCTGTGTCACCAAGGCAGAAACCAGGGCTACGATTCCCGTAAAGCTTCCCAGGTCGATAAGGAACGATGTTTCAGGGTCTGCAGCCGGAAGTACGGTCTGCGCAAATGAAGCCAGTATAATCAGGCACAGGCTGAAAAATAAGATAATCCGTTTCATTTTGTCGTGCTTTAAAGTTTTAATGTCTGTTTTCTGTTGTTTCCGCCGCGCTTGTAAGACACATGCACCCAGGAATAATTCTTTTCGTCGATAAGCTGGTCAAAAGGAAGATGGCTTTTGATGTAATCAAAGAGTTTACGGTTTTCTTCCTTGCTTCCTGCTGTAATGTCGGCAGCTTCTCCTTTCAGATGCTGGCTGCTTGCCGCACCTCCTACCAGCCGGTTCAGTTGCGGACAACGGTACCCTGAATTGACGGTAACAGGTTTTCCGTACCATTCACGAAGAGGGTCAAGCACATTGTCGGCAAGGGCTTTCAGATTACCCGCCTCCTGAAGAGGCGGTGTATTCTTGATTCCATGAGCGTCGGCGGTGGTACTGGCACAAAGTTCACCCATTGTAAAGTGTTTCATCCTTCAGTCCTCCTTATGCCTGGTCTTTGGTTGTCGTTTCCACGGTTCCCACTACCTGCACTTGCTGAGGAGATACCTGCGTAATCTTTACGTCTACCTCTTTGGCGTCAAACCAGGACTTTCCGCTGTAGTAGATTTTCTTGGTAGCACCAGCAGCAACTTCAATCGAGTTGACCGTAAGTTTGTTGCTTGCATGAGTATTCGTAATTTCCAGCATGGCACCCATCAGAATGTCATCTCCTGAAATAGTATATGCCTTACTGTCTGAATCCGGTTCAATCGAAACCTTGCTTGCCCGAGCTGTCAGCGTAATGCTGGTTCCTGAAGCCGACACAGTAGCAGCTTCACGCACATCCAGCAATACTACTTCTTCTCCGAAAGCCACGTTGGTATCTGCCATCATGAGCATCTTGAAGAAATACTTCTCACCGGCGTTGGTCACCTTGTCAATCTGGATCACGTTGAAATCATCTACCAGGTTCACTGCACCCCAAGTGTTGGAGTCTTCGTCAGGAGTGGCTACGGTACCGATAATCACACCGTCCGGAATGGCAGCCAGCGGAACAATGTTTGTGCCTTTAAAGCGTACGGCGTTCGTATCCGTCCAGTTGGCACCCTTGGCATCGCGTTGTGTCAGTTCGTCATCGTAACGGTCTGCATCGTCTACAGACATCATATAAACGAAATTCGGGTTGTTGCGAAGCACCTGAGGAGTAGCCTTGCGCACTTTCTGCAAACGGGTAATCATTGACTCAGCAGAAGAAGACTTCACGTGAATCACTTCACTGTCGGCCATAATCTGAGTCAGGATACCGTTGAACAGATGATCATCATCTTCGTCATCGTCTTTATAGATACCGTTTACGAAGTGGTACCCCAGCTCGAAGTTAACCTGACGGGACATCGCATCCAGCAACTGGTTCTGCACTTCAGGAGGAAGCTGGTCGAACACCATGTTTCCTTTCGGCTGATATTTGCGCCAGATTTCCTCAAAAGCTCTCGGGTTAAATTCCGTATAAGCCATAAAGTCATGCGGAACAAGAGCTTTCTCAGAATAATTGAAATCACCCTTAGAATCCTTCGATTCAGGCATTTCCTTGCGTTTCTGCAACATGGTTCCCGTCTTCAGTCGGGGAATGGAGTATTTCTTGCGGATATTCGGAACAAGCTTGATCAGTCCTTTCTGTACAAGTTCATTTCCGGTAGCCGCCTTGGTGAGCAGTCTTTCAAGAACCTCACCGTCATAGGCTGTGTTTTGAATCTGAATTGCCATGTTTTGTTTTGATTAATTGTTATTTACTACTTCTTTCCGTAACGTCTTTCACGGATGTTTTCCTGTTCCTTTTCCCATGCACCTTTGTTTTCGGGGTCGTTCTTGTCCAGTCCGTCGGAAATCATCTTTTTCCGGGGCAAACCTTCCAGAATCTTCGATGCATTTTCAAAGTCCTTCTCCAGCAAGGCACGATATGTGTCCTTGTCTGCCGGGCGGATACGTTCCTCTTTTACCGCGTTTTCCAGCATCGTGTCGATTTCTTTCTTGCGTGCTTCTGCTGCCGCATCCTCAAAACCTTTCAGCTTCTGTCGCAGTGTGTCGTTTTCCGCCTTCAGGGTGTCATACTTCCCTGCTTTGTTTTCCAGTGTCCCGATTACGGCCAGTGCAGAGGCAGAATCTGCACAGTTGGCAAACAAGGGACGTTTCTTCAGTTCGTCAAACATTGCTTTATCGTTGTTTAATGGGTTATTTTTTATTCTGTTCATAAAGAGTTTGTACACGTTGTCCGGACTTTCCACGTCCTGGCGTTCTGCTTCTTCCACGTCGTAAATTCCGTCCACGAATCCCATATCCTTTGCCTCCTTTGCCGTAAGCCAGTGGTCTTTACCGTCGAAGTAAGTCTTCTTTATTTCTTCGCGGTCTGTTCCGGTCTTCGAAGAATAGATGTCTGCCAGTGTCTCCTCCAGCTGCTCAATGTGCTCCATTGTCTGCTTCAGTTCCTCCTTGTTACCCCAGCACCCTCCCTGCACATTGTGAATCATCAAACGTGCGTACTGGCTCATGTACACCGGCTTTCCGCACATGGCAATCACGCTTGCAATGCTGGCGGCCACACCATCCACGTAAATGGTAATATCTGCCTTGCTTTCACGAAGCGCGTTGAAGATTGCGATTCCGGCATATACGCTTCCCCCAATGCTGTTGATGCGCACATCAATCTTACCGTACAATGATTCATAGTCGCGAAGCTCACGGACGATGTCCGCGTCGGTCACGCCGTCCCACTTGTCGCCTATCTCCCCGTACAGAAGAATACACGCCACATCGGGCGAAGGTATCATATTGGAAAATCGTTTGTTCATTTTGCTTTTATTGCTGTTCTGGTGCAAAGTTGGGAAGAAAAAGAAGTCGTGTCAAGACGGATATTTTATGATGATATTTTAAAACGTCATCATGCGGTTTATAAAGGGTATGATAAAAACAGCGTGTTGTGAATGATGTATTTATGGGCGAAATTTGCAAAACACAAAATAAGATATAAAAGACATGGCAGAATTGACAAACACGCAAAAAAAGGACTACGCGCGCATGCTTTACCTGAAAGAGAACCTTACCCAGCAGGAAATAGCAGAAAAGACGGGCGTTTCACGCCAGACGCTTTCCCGATGGGTCAACTCGGAAAAATGGGAGGAGATGAAGATTGGCATGACGCTGACACGCGAACAGCAGATTTCCGCACTTCACCGCCAGGTGGCCGAAATAAACAAGGCCATACAGAGCCGTGAAGAAGGAAAGCGATATGCCACCCCGTCTGAAGCCGACACGCTGGGAAAACTGGCGGCCACCATCAAGAAGTTGGAAAGCGATGTGGGTATCAGTGACATTATCAGTGTGGGAATGCGGTTTTCCGACTGGCTTCGCCCGCAGGACCCGGATATGACTAAGACGTTTATCCGATTGTTTGACCAGTTTATCAAGGATAACCTATGAGACAGCAGGACAGAGAAGCACTCCGTATCTGGGAAGATTACAAGCAGGATTCTCTCCGGAAAGGAGTCGTAATAGTAAACAAGAGCCGGGCCGAAATAGAACGGCACAAGGCATGGCTCGAAAAGCGTCCGCTGGAGTGGATACGTTTCTTCTTCCCGGAGTTCTGCAAGTTCGACTTTGCCCCGTTCCAGATTAAGGCCATCATGCGCTGCATTGAACACGATGAATGGTTTGAGGTTCTTTCGTGGGCACGTTCGCTGGCCAAGAGTACCTGCGTGATGTTCATTGTCATGTTCCTGGTGCTTACGGGAAGAAAACGGAATGTCATCATGGCATCGGCCACGAAAGACAGTGCCGTCCGTCTGCTTGACCCATACCGGAAGCAGTTTGAACGGAACGGACTTATCAAGGCTTATTACGGCACACAGCTGAACCTTGGAAACTGGAGTGAAGAGGAATTCATTACGAAAGGAGGATGTGCGTTTCGTGCCGTAGGTGCAGGAAGTGCCCCGCGTGGTAGCCGTAACGAAGCCGACCGACCCGACGTGCTGCTGGTGGATGACTTCGATACGGACGAAGCATGCCGTAATCCCGACACGGTAAACAAGATGTGGGGATGGTGGGAAGAAGCATTGTACGGAACACGTGACACGGCCATACCCACACTGATAATCTTCTGCGGAAACATCATTGCACGCGACTGCTGCATCACACGTGCCGGAAAGCAGGCCGACCACTGGGACGTGATTAACATACGCGACAAGGAAGGACATTCCACCTGGCCGGCAAAGAACAGTGAGGAACAGATTGACCAGGTGCTGGCCAAAATCAGCACAAAGGCACAGCAGAAGGAGTATTTCAACAACCCGCTCACCGGAGGAAGCGTATTTACCAGGCTGGCTTTCGGTAAGGTTCCTCCTCTGCGCAAGTTCAAATTCCTCATGGTGTATGGCGACCCTGCTCCGGGCGAAAGCAAGAAAAAAGGTGCCAGCTTCAAGGCCGTATGGCCGCTTGGCAAACTTCAGGGCGTGCTTTATGTCATTAAAGGTTTTCTGGACCATACCACAAACGAAGAATTCATCAACTGGTTCTTCCTGTTGAATGAATATGTAGGCGGAAAGACCAACCTTTACTGCATGGTAGAGAACAACAAGCTTCAGGACCCGTTTTTCCAGCAGGTACTGAAACGCCACCTGGCACGAATCCGCAGAAAGAGGAACGAACAGCTTTCCATCAAGCCGGATGAAGACAAAAAGACCGACAAGGCTACCCGTATAGAAGCCGACCTGGAACCGCTGGACCGTGAAGGAATGCTGATATTCAATGAGGCTGAAAAAGACAATCCGCACATGAAAGAACTGATCAACCAGTTCGACCTCTTTGAAATGACACTTCCTTATCCTGCCGACGGTCCCGACTGCATACAGGGAGGAAACCGTGCCATCGACCGCAAGAATGCATCCTTACAAAAAACAATAACCGTAAGCCGGACCACCATCCGGCAAAAAAACAAATACAGAACATGAGCCAGTTTATTAACCCGGAAGATTACGACGCATCCATACACCGTGAAATACTCGATGCGCTCCTGCGTGAAGACGAATCACTTCTTGAAGTATGCGAAGACCAGGCCATCGCCGAAATGCGCGGATACCTGTCTTCACGGTTTGACTGCGACAGGATTTTTGCAGCCACCGGTTCCGAACGCCACCCGCTTGTACTGATGTACGCCAAAGACATCACGCTGTATCACGTATTCTGCATACACAATCCGCAGAAGATTTCCAAGATACGGATAGACCGTTACGAGCGAAGCCTGGAATGGCTGAAAGGCGTGTCAAAATTTGAGATAAGCGTGGAAGGACTGCCGGCACTCGACGAAGATTCCACGAAGTTAAATTCCGCATTCCAGATGCGAAGTTATCCACGAAGAAACACCCGATACTGATATGAGCAAGAAGAAAAAAATAACCATAGGCGGAAACATCAATCCGCAGGGAAGTCCGGCACGAACGGTCATCATTACCCAGCCGCAGCGTTTTTTCCTCGACATGCAGAAATACATGAGCGGCATACGCGGGGCAGAAAACGTAGACTTCACCAACCGAGTACGCCTGTACGACATGTACGAAGACATCCTGATTGACGGACACCTGAGCAGTGTGCGCGACAAGCGAATCGCTTCGGCACGAAACATCCGGATAGAGTTCCGCCGTAACGGGAAACCTGACGAGGAAATCAATGTGATGCTGCGTTCACCCTGGTTTTTCCATTTCATCGAAGACCTGGTAGACTCCGTGTTCTGGGGATTCTCTCTTTTCCAGTTCTACCGCGACAAAAGCGGATGGATTAATTACGAACTGATACCAAGAAAGAACGTCGACCCCGTTCGAGGTCTTATCCTTCATCGCCAGGGTGAAATTACCGGAACTCCCTGGACAGACTTCCGCGATGTGCTTTTTGTGGGCAAGCCGCGTGCATTGGGAAAACTGGCCAACGCTGCACCATACGTCATTTTCAAACGTAACGATATGGCCGACTGGGCACAATTCTGCGAAATATTCGGAATGCCCATACGCGAATATACCTACGATGCGGAAGATGAAGAGGCACGCCTGCAAATTCTTGACGACATGAATGAGCAGGGAGCAGCCGCATGCTTTATCCACCCGAAAGGCAGTGAGCTGAAGCTGCTGGAAAGTGCCGGTAAAAGCGGCTCGTCCGACCTGTACGACAAGCTGTATGAGCGGTGCAACAATGAGATCAGCAAGATATTCCTGGGCAATACGCTTACCACCGAAGCCTCCGAACGTGGCACCCAGTCACTTGGAACCGTGCAGGAGAAAGGAGAAAAGAAAATCAATGAATCCGACCGCCAGCTTATCCTGAACGTGCTGAACTACGATATGACGGACATCTTCGAAAGCATGGGATACAACACACGCGGAGGAGAATTCGTGTACGTAGAACCGAAAGAAACAAACATCACGGTCATTGCCGACGTGATAACCAAGATGCGAAACGCAGGCACACCCGTATCCGACGACACGTTCTATGAGCTTACCGGCATTCCCAAGCCTGATAATTACGACCAGCTCAAAGCCGAACAGCAGGACAGACGAAATGCCGTAGTACCTGATACGGACAACACGCCTGACGGAAAAACGGCACAAAGAAAAGAAGAGAAACGGAAGAATTTAAACGACTCTCAAACGGAAAGTAAAAACTATTTAACCCGATTCTACAACCACATCCGCCGTTTTTTCGTCCGCGCCCCGAAAAACGGGGCTTTAAGATGGTAATGAATGATCTGTACGGACAGACTTGTTCCTGCTGTCATTCCGTCCATCCCAGGAATGAAGCATCCGTTTCTGCCTCATTCACTCCGGAACTGATGGCACGTCTGCTGGCCGACATTTACGCGAAAACGTTCAATGTAGAGGAAGACATCTATCCGGAACTGTATGAAGCCGCACGCGACACCTTTGAACGTGCCCTTCAGGAAGGATACCCCATAGAGAATGTAGATGATGCCGACACCCTTTTCCGTCAGGCTCTGAAAGACGATGCCGACGTGTTTGCCGCCTTCCGCACACACCGCATGCAGAACGACATCGCCTCGCAACTGCTCGATGAAGACGGCAGGCTGAAAGAGTTCCGTCGATTCCAGGAAGATGTGGAATCAATTATCGGAACTTACAACAATGCCTGGTTGCAGACGGAATACGACACAGCCGTACTCCGTGCCCGCTATGCCGCCGACTGGAAACGTTTCTCACGTAATGCCGACATCCTGCCCAACCTGAAATGGATGCCCACTACGAGTGCTGATCCTGACGTATTCCACATGGAATACTGGCGCGTCGGGCTTACGCTTCCCAAGACACACCCCTTCTGGAAAAGCCACCATCCGCACGACCGCTGGGGATGCAAGTGCGACCTGGAGGAGACGGACGATCCCGTCACGGGAACCATCCCCGAGGTGGACTACAGGCCTTCGCCCGGACTGGACAGCAACCCGGGGCTGGAGCCGGAACTGTTCAGCCATACCCATCCGTACTACGAAAAGGCGTATCCGGGGGCAGAGAAAGCGGTGGAAAGGCTGATGGCCGGAGAAGGCATACAAGACATCATCCGTCGTCTGGAGAACGGTTATCCAAAAGGAGATGCCGTAAGGATAGGACGGCTGGCAGATGACGTGAAGGAATTTGTCCGTAAAAAAGGAATAGAGCCGCTTACGGATGAAATTTACATGACCGACAAGCAGATACACCATTCACTGCGCAGCGTGAAGCAGAAGGCCGGAAAAGCGGTCACGGCAGAACAGCTTGCGGCCTTGCCCTCACTAATGAATGACTGTGAGGTGTACTGGGACGAAAAAGCCGGAAACATCCAGTTCATCACACGGCAGGACGGGAAGGTGCAGAAGTTTGTGGTAAGCCTGAACTATGCCGCAAAGATACAGGGGGAAAAGAAAACGGTGAATGCCTTTATTACGGCTGGAACAATAGAAGAAAGGAATCTGGGAATGAAGAACCTTGTAAAAATAAAATAGCCCTTAACGGGAAGGATTCGAACCTCCGATATAAGGGCTTTCGCGCTTCCGCCTCCCGTGGCGGCATCGCTAAGGACTATCTTGTACTGCAAATATACGATTAATTCATTAAAAAACAAACCGCAATGACGATAAATACGCTATTTCTGATGTGTTTCCTGCAAGGCTACGAGCAGTTGCCGCACCAGGATGATGTTGCCGGCGTCGGTGCTGTCGGGGCAGCCGCGGCTCGCCACGTCGGTGTAATACACACAGGAATCGAGCAGGACGGCCTGCAATGCTGCGGCAAGCTCCTTCGGAGTGTTGTCCGCCACCACGCTTTCAAGCCGGGTCATGTCGTATCTCGTTCTCATGGCTCAGTCCTCCTGTTCTTTAAGTTCCACAATTTCCTGCGGCTCGAAGTCGAAAGCGGTCTGTCCGTAGTCGATGCCTTTCTTGCGGATGCGCCAGTCGGGGAAGGTGACGCCCTTGTTCTTGTTTTCCTTGGCAATGTCGATGACGGACTGGAGTACGGGGTTGCTCACACTGTTTCCGCTGAGCACGTCCTTCACGTGATGGAGCGTCACGTTGTGCCGTTTCGCAATCTCTTTCAGGTTGGCCAGCGAAGTGTATCTGCGCAGGATAGCCTCCAGCTTGCGGAATCCCTCACGGTGTTTCGGGGCAGGAAGAATACGGGTGTTGACCAGCGTGCCCACGTTGCGGCCGGTGAGGAACTTGATGAAATGGTCGTAAACAATGTCCTTACGCACCGGGTCGAGCCAAAGGGCGAAATCAAGGGCGATGTGGAAGTCGGTACACCAGGTACCTTGCTCTTTTGCGTTACCTCCTTGAACTACGACGATTTGTCCGCCGTATGTCTTATCGCAAGTGTTAGGATAATCATCCCAACACCCACCGTTAGGATAATCTTCCCAACGACCCTGATTCCCGTTATGCGTTTTCGAGGAACGGTATTGAAGGTACTCTTGTGTCGATTTCAACTTCAACCAGTCTTTAGGCAATTTTCCATACGGCTTTGCCATCTGGGTAAGATTAACCTTGAAGTTGTTAATACCAAAGCGTTCTACCGCCACTTCGTTTCCTCCGATGTTGAGGATTTCAATCAAATTCTTATTGACGTTCATATTTATAAGAATTGTGATATAAAAGAAAAGCCCTCCGTAGGAGTGAACGTCACTTACTACGACGGGCGTATGAAGTCGCCGATTGTTTCCGCACGGCCTCCATAGAGGGCTATTCTATATATCCTGTTCAAAATAAAGTCTGATAGATTTATTTGCCCAAGAAGATTAATAAGTAACGTTCATCGGCAAAAGTACAACAAATTTTGAAACTACCAAACAATTCGCCATGAATATTTACGATTTAAAAAAGACGCTGAAACTGCTGGAGCGTGACTTGCAGAAAACCATCAGCGACACGCTTCCACGGAAGGCGGGAGTGCTGGCGGTAAACCATACACGCCAGAACTTCCGTGACGGAGGTTTCCGCGACGGAGGACTCCAGCCATGGAAGCCGACCCGACGCCAGCAGTCGGGAAGCAAGAAAGCTTCCGACCGTTACGGCCCTCTGCTCAGCAGCCGGAAACGGCTCATGGGAGCCACCTACGATGTGCCGATGAAAGGAAAGGTCATTGTGCGGAATACGGTAGAATACGCCGCAATACACAATGAAGGAGGAACCATCAGCACCCATCCGCGCATCACGCCAAAGCTCCGGAAAATGGCATGGGCACGGTATTTCAAGGCGGCAGGCATACGGCGTGGAACTTCCTCAAAAACCCGAAAGAAGAAAGACGCTTCGGCACCTCCTGAAGCCCGTATGTGGAAAGCCATCGCCCTGAGCAGGAAGTCAAGGCTCAACGTAACCGCACAAATACCACAGCGAAGGTTCCTCGGACAAAGCAAGGAACTGACCGAAAAGCTACAGGAAGAAGCCGAAAAGGAACTGCTCAAAGTAATGGAAACAAGGCTCGGAAGCCTGAAGTGATTTTAATTATTAACTGTTAATTATTCATTGAATTACATGGAAACTTTATTCAACCAGATACAGCAGCTTGTGGCAGACAAGATTGAATGGCTCGACAGAAACGTGGACGAGGACTACGGACAGCTTGAAATGCTCTACCGTGACGACGAAGACTCCGACACCTATCCGCTCACCTTCCCCCTTGTGCTGATAGACATACCTGAAACCTCATGGACTACCATGGGAGGAGCTTTCGGTAAAGTGCAGTCGGGCACGGTAACCGTCAACGTGAAACTGGCAATAGATTGTTACGACGATACGCATTTCACCAGCGGAACAGCCGACAAGGCTCAGGAACGTGCGGACAAGGTGCACGAGCTTCATTCACTGCTGCAGGGATGGATGCCCATGCATTCATCTTCACCGCTCGACCGCAAGACCAGCCGCAGCCAGACGATGACCAAGGGAATAAAAGTGTATGAATTGAACTATGAATGCCGAATGATAGAAGACGCTAATCAGATATGACAGACACACGCTTGCCGTATTTCACACCTGCCTGCCGTCCGCGCTTCCTTTTTGGAGGCATGGGCGGCTTGTCTTCTGTGTTCTTTCCAGACCGGTATTCGAGGTCCAGCTCCTGAAGGAATTCGTAATTCTGGTTCACGATGGTACGTATTCTTTCCTCGCTGATGAAAAACTCCTTGGTGGAAAGCTGATGGAAGGTGTCGTCAAAGCGCAGACGTCTTATCTCCGTCCAGTAGTAATACCTGCGGAGCAGCTCCTCATTTCTCAGCGCAATCAGTTCCGTATCCCTTCCTCGTGCCATTGTCTTGTGTAATTTTGATACACAAAAATACGAAAAAACGCACAAAAATCAGCATATTCATGCATCTTTTCACACTGTGTCGCGGCTTGCTCAACGCATCCTCATTTTCCTGCCGTAGTTTTGCACTGTCATGACAAGCAAACCACATTATCAACCCTTTAAAACAAAACTATTATGGCAATCAACTATTGTGTTGTAGGGATGCAGAATCCTTTAGACCGCGAAAGCGGAGAAATCAAGTATTACCCGAAGGCTCAGGCCAGCGGGTCGGTAGGAATCAACGAACTGGCAGAAGAAATCTCCTACGCCACCACATTGACCGACGGTGACGTGCTCAACGTAATCCGTGCCCTGGTGAAGCGCATTAACATGCACATCGCAAACGGGCAGATTGTGAAGCTGGAGAACCTTGGAAGCTTTCAGGCACAGCTGCAAAGTCACGGCTCCTCCACTGAAGATACCTACTCCCCATCGCTCATCCGGAAGGTTACCCTTCAGTTCCGCCCCGGCATCGGACTGAAAGGACAGTTGAACAAGGAAAACCTCCAGTTCCACAAGGTCGTCAGCCTGAAGAAGCTGAAGGAGGCGGCCAAGGAAGAGGCGGAGGAGCCGGTGGTGTGACTACTACGTAGTAAACACATAATTACTACTTAGTAACTGATTAATTACCCCGTAGTAAACGCATTGTTACTACGGGGTAGTTTGTTTCTCTGATATTTTTATTATCTTTACATTCAAACACAAACATTATGCACGCTATTTATCTTACTGACCTTGCACTGCGATATTTTCCCCGCTCTTCTGCCCGCAGTGCCGTTACACAGCTTCGCCGCTGGATTACTCTCAACAAAGATTTACAAAAAAGGCTGGACGAACTTCACTACAAGAAAGGACAGCGCACGCTTACGCCGCTTCAGCACGAGGCGATATGTCATTACCTGGGCGAACCCTAAATTAATTAATAATGAATAATTAAAAATGAAAATCCCCGGCATCCGGTTGCGGTGTCGGGGATTTTTTCACTTGATTAATCTTTTGTAGATTTCTTCGTCTGCGCTTTTGATTGTTCTCACGCTATCACCATAACAGTATATAGGTTCTTTATCAAGAATTTTCCCATTCTGCATCCATGTGCGATATACATAGGGACACTTTGTGCTTTTCTTTGCTCTTGAAAGTGTTCTATATGTATGATTTGTCTTTTCTTCGTAAAAGCACTTGATGATGTAGTTCAAATCTTTTTCGTTCATATTATTCTATTAATTTAAAGTTACCGGAAGTAAGTATTTTTTCTACATTATTATTACTAAGAAGATTAGACAAGAACAATGCTGCATTTTTCAATTGTTGTTCTATAGAATTAAGATTCTTGATTATTTCTTCTGTATATGGTAATACACATTCATCTTCTCCCAGATGATATTTATAATTACTTGCAATATAATCGCCAACTCTTCTATTATCATTATTAAGAGAATCTCTTCCGCATTTAATTGTATGATAATAAGTCACACTATCATTTACCTTTTCTTCGATAAGTATCTTATATCCAAACTTAATAAGATTGTATCCGTCTGTAAACACGTCATTAATACAGAATTTACCTCCATATTTACTGAATTGCGGCAAAAGAAAACCACTTTCATCTTTAACAAAGTTCCCACTTGCTCCGAATTCAACTCTTATAACAAGCCTTCTTTGTATTACTGCATTTCTATATTCATCTATTGCTTTATAAACCTTATGTTCTAATTCTTTTAATGAATCAAAATAGCAACGATTTATATCATCCAAAGGTTTTACTATTGAAATAAGTGAAGCAGGTGCTTCAAATGTAAACTTCCCATTAGTGTTACACTTTACAACTATTTCGTAAATAGTTTCTCCTATTTTTATCTTTATTGTTTTAATCTTTGCCATATTATTCAAAAACCATTTGTTTACCGTAAATCTTCGCCACTTCGTATTCTGCCTGACATCCTTTACTGTCTTGCCATCCACGGCAGAAATAGACTGCATCGCATTCCAAGAGAGCCTGAATGTCTCGTCCCATGTGTTCCGCATAAGATGCGTTGGAATCTGGTGATACGTCGAACGGAGTTATCGGCTCGTAGCCATTACTTACCAATCCGTTTTTTACAATGTCTAAATGAAGTTTTACTTCTGAAATGTCTTTCCCGCTTATCGGGATGGAGATATATACTTTCTTTTTCATAAATCAATAATCTCAATTTTCAGACTTGTTTTTAAATCACACATCATGTCGATTGTGTCGTTGTTTTCTACATCGAAGCAGATGCCCAGGTATTCCGGGTTCTGCTTCGAACGCTGCACCTTCAGGTCGCATGGGCGGCTGTGCTTGATCCATACAAACATAAACTGATTGATTGCGCTGTAATGGACTTTGGCTGCCACCCTGCGAGGCTTGAACAGATTAAGGTTCTGGTTCTGCATAGGGTTCAATCTGCTTGATTACTGTTCCGCTCAGCCAGATGCGTCCGCTGCCCTGGCATTGCGGACACACTTTCTGTTCGGGGTACTGATGCTGAAAATCTTTTTCTGCATACACTGTCACTGTGCCGGTTCCTCCGCACTGGCGGCAAAGGCATACTCGGCGATGGATATAGGTCTTTTCTGTTTTCATCTTCTGTCTGCATCATTAAATTCAGGTTTCACATCGGGGTCTGCTTCGTATGGATACACGTCCATGATGGCGGTTTCGGCTACGGAAGCTATCACGTAATCAGCCAGAGTGTCTTTCATTCCTTCGTCCAGCTTCTTGATGGCATCGCGAAGGTCGGAAGCTTGCACCAGTACGGTGCTGGCAGTACGTTTTTCCACTCCGGTCTTTTCGTCGAGTGTAATAAACCAGAGTTTACATTTGAACCAGCGGTCGGCAGACTCTTCTTCACTTGGGAACAGTTCATTGATATTAGCTTTTGCAACTCCAGCCACCTCAAACTCTCCGCTAATAAACGGTGTCATTTCTTCGATGATACGGCTTTCGGCTTCGGTAAAACTGAGAGCGTCTACCAGATAGGGTTCTGTTACTTTCTTGTTCATTCCGTTTTCCATTGTCTTTTCGTAACGGATTTTGCATGTAAACCAGTTGTGCATCATAATTCTTCTGTTTTTGTTGATTGTTTAAATATTACGTTAGTGTGGTCTCTTCTTGAATTGTCCATACATTCAAGTCCGTTCCCGTAGCAGCTTATGCCGTGCTCAAAAAAATAGCATCCGCTGCAAGGGTCTTCCGGGTCTTTCACCTCGACTACTTCGAGAGCATGTCCGTTCCAGGTGAACGTTTCTCCTAATTCGTGCTCCATGATTCTTTGATTTTATGTACGAGTTCATCCCATCCTTTCCTCGCCATGCGTGGTTCCATCCAGCACAGCCAGCCAAGTATATCGAGCATTCTTCCTGCAAGTTTCAGGATGAATCCCAAAATAATCAGCGGCCCGATGATGATGGAAAATGCGGTGAACAGAATGATTTTTGTGCGATTGTTCATTATTCCAGGTAATAGGTGATTACTTTTTTGCTGTTTCGGTCGACTACAACTCCAAAACCGTTCTCTCCTTTGACGGTATAGATGAATATGTTCGTATCTTTCATCATAAGTTTGTCTTTTTGCAGAGCGACAAGTTTTTCAAATATTATCCGTTTGAGCCGGTCGTAATCGTCTGGTTCTACCTCTTCTACAGGTATTTCATATATCTTTTTAAGATATTCGTGAAGCTTAATCATCCAGCGCGGCCACTTGTCGCGCCGAATGGGTGAATTAAAGGTTAGTTCTGCCATGGCTATTCCAATTTAATGATTTCGCATTTCTCCAAAAAAGGAGTCAATTTCTGGAAATTGTAAGCTTCTATAAAACCACTGAATTTTCTTGCGTTTTTAATATCTTTCACAAAGCATAATTCATACGAAAAATCAGATGACAGTTTTGGGTATCCTTTTTTCAAGTAGTCTCCAGCTCCAGTTTTAATCACATATATTCCTTTCCCATACTCTTTTATCCTATCATTTATATCTTTTCCTGTCCAACAGGATATGCAATGAGGTCCGGATGGTGCGTTGTAATATCCTGAATCCGGATTAATCTCTTTTCCACATTTACAACATAATAACTTATTCATCTTCCTTTTCCTCCTCAATCCAGAATGTGATTATAGGTGTATTGTAGAGCGTGTATACCGTAATGCGATTATCTGTGCGTTCTATCTTATGGGTTACACCAAGTTTGTTTTTAGAGTTTCGAACGATGTATGTAAAGTCGTTCAAATAGTTTTCTATTACGTCCATTTCTTTCTTTGCTTCCTGCTCGGTAAGCGATTTAATTGGAAATCTCTTATGATAGTATCCTGATACCTTCAATGCGTATGCAGGAGCAGGCTTTTTGATAAATTGTCTTTCAATTCTGTACTTTTCCATCTTTCTTCCATCCGTTAAGTTTATAAACCATATCCTTCGCTTCCTCCGGTGAATGACACTCCGCTATGGGAGTGCCTTCACATGTGGACTGGGTGTATTCATTGCGATACACAATCCAAAGAGGACCACGGCGTTCATACGTGTATTTAGGCCGTCTGGACCGCATCGCTTTCCTTCTTTGGTTCGACATAGAAAGATTCATCCTGCACCACCTCTACGCCGATGTTGGCAAACTGTTCTGCAACTTCCGGTACGTCACGGTCGGCAAGCAGCTTGTCTTTTGCCAGTTCCTCCGTGGTGCGGATATAATCAGGAAGAAACTCTTTGCAAAGGTTCGTCACAGCTGCCCAGGTGAAGCCTTTCCGGTTTTTCAGTTTCGGATTTCCGGTTCGGAATCCGATGATACCGTGTGCCGATTCCAGACTCTTCTTCTTAGCGAACAGCGTATCCTTGTTTTCAGTGGCGTAGGTCTGCATCACCTCAAAGGTGCGGTCTTTCGTTTCGTTCAGTTCTGCCAGCTGGTCGGCGTACTTCTCACGAATCCTTGTCATTTCCTGGTCCATCTTTGCGGTCAATGACTGGGCCTTTGCGTCTGCCATTGCAAACCCGGCAAATGCCTGTTCGTACTGTTCGCGGCTTACTCCGCTGATTACTGTTTTCTTGGTTCTTTTTGCCATAATTAATTCAGTTTTAATGATTGTTTAAATGATTATTAATTGTCGGTTAATTCGTCCTCCATTGCTGCCATGTCGTATTCCATTTTCATGGCTTCGTCTGCCTGCTGTCCGCAGAAGTTTTCCAGCTCACGGAGTATCGTTACACGGTCGCCGAAATCAAACTGCTGCATGCGGTTCATAATGTCATTCTGAATTTGTTCGATTGTATGTTCCATAGCTTAATCTTTTTTCTTGCTGTCTTTGTAATCTTTCACAACAGAGCTTCCGAGCAACTCACGTCTGCTGTAGTACACGTTGTATCCTTTCTGATAGCGGGTAATGAGTCCTTTGTTGGCCCATTGCTTGATGGTGGTCTTTGCGCACCCAATCATGCGGCACGCATCTGCCTGACCTATGAGTTCATCGGGGGCTTCTGATATGTCTTTACGCGGTGCCGGAGCCACATCGCCCACTCTCAGTCCTAACCTGCGTTCCACTCTATCCAGGCGAAGAAGCAGCTTTTTGTACTCCGAAAGGCTCAGTGTAATTGTTTCCTCCTGCTCTTCCTCTTCTTCGGGTTCGTCTTCCAGATCCGGACAGATGGAACTGATACCAATCTTTCCTGCAAGGAATTGGGCTGCATCGCGTGCGGCATAGAAAAGAGTTTCGTTGCGTTCGTCTTCCGGAACGTCGCGCACATACCGATTGAATACCCATGATTCACTGCGCTTCGTCTCCAGCACTTCCAACTGTATTCGGCTCACATTATCGTTGCAAGCTTTCAAGTGCTCGATGGCACGGTTAATTTCCGATTGCTTTCTCATATCATTCCTCCTTTCTGGCCATTGCCTCAAATTGTCTTTTAACGTCCTTCAGCTCTTCCAGCGACATTTCAGTAAGGTTCTTGCGGAACTTGCTGCGTGTACGGCAGAACTGGTTTATCTTCGCTTTGTTCATCTCAAAGTCTGCTTCCGTGTCGTTCGTATAGTTCTTGTTAAGGCAGGAAATACGGAACGACAGGGAAAATATCTGTTTCACCAGGGCACGTGCCTGTTTGCGTAGTCGGTCGGCTTCCTCACGGTTGAATCGGGTGAGCAACAACCCTGCTTCTTCCTTCGTCAGTCCGGCAGTGCTGTCGGTTCGCCCAGAAGTAAACTGACTGATAAACCCGTGACGGTCTTCATCGGAAAAACCCATCTTATGGAATTGGGCTTGCAGTGCCTTCACCTGCTGAGGTGTAATGGGTCGGTCTTTCATTGCTAATCCTTGATTTTTCATTATTCATTCTTCATTCTTAATTCTTCATTCCTCATTCTTCATTTTTTTCATTCTTCTCCGTGATATTGCCGGGCTTTCTCCGGCACGATGTCGTAATATCCTACTGGACCGATAAAGCGTCCTTTCGAAAATGCCCTGAAGCCTTCCACGTATATTTTCAGACTGGCATCGTACATCACTCCTTTGGCTGCGCGTCCGTTGGGCAACTGGCCTTCGGCATGGCTGATGAAGATGAGCAGCTTCCGTTTGTGCTGCTCCTTGAAGTCGATGTACTGGCGGTAAGTCATGCGGGTGTACTGAAAAGAGTCGATTACCACGATGTCGGGGCTTTTCTGTCTCCGAAGACGGATACTAAGCTCTTCCATGCTCTCGTTGTCGATAAGCAGGAACTTCTTGTTTACGTCCATCATGCCTGTACGCCGGATGGCATCCTGCATGGTGCGGCAGGCACCTTCCTCCATGCTGTCGTAGGCCACGCGCCCAAAACGACACAAATACTTGCAGAGCTGGAGGGCAAAACTGGTCTTTCCGCTTCCGGAGTTTCCCCAGATGAGCCATACACCCCGGCGTTCAGGAGTGCCGAAAGCATCATACCAGGGACCGCCAAACTGCATCACGTCAAACTTCATGGACAGAAGTTCACGAACCCCCTTCGCATTGCGGTCGAAAGTGAACTTCTTTTTCTGTGGGGGCGGTGTATTGTCTTCCTTATTCATCCGTATCTCCTCCGTTTTTCATTTTTAATTTTTCATTATTCACTCTTTTGGCTTCAATGATACGTTTCTGACGGTGGATGCATCGTTTCACTCGGCGAAGGTCGTTGTCGCTTCGCTTGGCATCCTTAATCACCTCTTCTATATCGGCACGGTCGGTCAGGTTGTTGGCCTGACAGATGGCGTAGATGTCATTCTCTTCCGTGGGAGACACATCGAAGAAACGGCGTCCGATGCGGCTGTTTATTTCCTTGTATCCTTTCTTGTTGTAGCGAAGACCGGCTTCCATACGGCGCTTGATGTAATCAGTACTGAGAAACACGATGCCGGAGTGTCCTTCCAGTCGGTTGTAGATGCTGATAAAGTAGTTGAACACGCTGTCGGTAAGCTTGTCGCCTTCATCGAACACCAGCAGCGGGTTTCCCAGGAAAGAAATCATGCTGATGGCGTTCTCCAGCATATCGCGGAGGTTGGTCGTGTCAGTAGGTGCGCCTACCTGCTTGGCTATCTCACGCACAAAGTCTGAGCGTCGCATATCTTCCGAACAGAGGATGTAGAACACGTTGCGGTGCGTGCGGCGGTATTCGATGGCCGCTGTGGTCTTTCCACATCCGGCATCACCCACAATCCATGTCACGTTCTTGTAAGCCTGTGCGTCGCTCAGCGTAAAAGTGATTTCCTTAAAAGTCTTTCCTTCGTGAAGGTTCCATGAGTCAAAGGCAAAGCCTATCTGAGTAGCAATACGTACAAACATTTCGTCGCTGATCAGTTCATACTTTCCGTTGCAGAGCTGGCTCACGGTGGCCGAGCTTACGCCCTGCAAGCTTTCTGCGGCACGGTTCAACGTAGGGTAATTTGAGCGGTAGGCAATCAGTGCGCTACGCACCTGTTCTTTCATTTCTGTTGTTAATCCTTTCATTGTTTTAATAGGTATTTAAGTATTGTTTAATCAAATCGTTAGAATTTTCCCAAGCTGTCAAGTTCATCGAACGTCAGGTTCGATACTTTCTTTGTCCAGTCTCCTGATGAGGCAAAGGTCAGCGGTTCATCTGCCAGTACAGGCTCTTCCGGAATATCCGTTTCGGGCATCGGTACCGGAGCTTCCAGTGTACCACGCTTCATTTCTTCGCGGTATCCGTCAAGCTGCTTTTCGCTCACAGCCACCGGACGCGGCAAACGAAGCTTTGTGTAGGCTTCGCCCATGGCTTCTTCCATAAACAGTTCCTCCTGTGCGATGTGCATGGCTGCACGTGTGCGTCGGTTGGCATCCAGCTGTGCAAACAGATAAGCGTTTTCTTCTTCTGTACGTTCCTGAGTGGCACGGTGGATAGTGACTTTCGGTGTGGCGATGGCCGCATACTTGGCACCCGTGTCAGTCACCGCCCAGAGTTCAATGCGGGTCATGTCTTCCGGATCGTAGCGGTAGAGGAACTGACGACCCACGTTCTGAAGGTGGAAGTTCATATCTACCAGCCCGTCGTCGCCATACACCATGTAGCTGTATTCCTGCTTGTTCATTCGGAAGATGAAACCTTCCTTGGTGTATTGCACCGGAGCCTGAGAGAACAGCATGAAGATTTCGTGTGCCTCATAGTCATCAAGCGGCTGTGCCTGCGGATTCTCTATCGCGGTGTACATTTCCCTGCGGGTCATGCCGGTTGGACTTGTAGGATGCTGCATCGAATTCCATTCTTCGCGGCAGTCGGCATATTGTTGTTTCAGTTCCTCCAGCGTGGGAAGCTGGTCAATGTCCGCCATTACCAGGTCAATGTTCACACGGCTTGAAAGCTTCTTTGCCGTAATGTTCTGACCGGTGAAGTTGTAAAGCTTGTGAAGAACCTGCTGCTGGAACCGTCCGAAAGCGGACTCTATGGATTTGGACTGGCCGTTGTGCGGCATCGTGGTTTTGTGAAGATGGCAGAGCTTCTTGAAGAATCCCTGCGAAGCCAGCTTCTTGTGTCCTCCCTGGTTATCGGTCACTATCTCATAAGGCTTCACCTTCCATGTCTGGAGTGCCATCCGGTACGCCATGTACTGGTTGTAGAAGTTTTCGCCGTCGCCGATAAAGTAGCCGAGGAACAGTTCCGTGCAGGCATCCATCACCTCGTACACATCCGTGGTTCGTGCCACCCATCGCTTCTGCCTGTCATCGTACGAACGGTAGTAAAGGTTTATCTTCGTACCGTCTGAATACCACAGCGAGTTAGGCATAGACGGCATTACCGTGTCGAAGGTTGGCATATACTTGTTCTTGAATTCCCTTTCGCCGTGAACAGCAGAAAACCACCAGACCATTACCGCCGGATCGTTCAAGTAACTGTGCATCGTAGTAGGACTCTTGATGGTTTTCAGTCCGCGAAGCACCGCCTGACGGTTATATTCCTCAAAGAGCTGCATATCGGTGTAGACAGGGAACTTGCTTCGGCGAAGCTTCAGCAGAAGAGCACCTTCAGCTTTTCCGATGCGGCGTGCGGCACTGTTTCCCAGGTTACCGCTAACCAGCACCACGTATCCCTCACGCTTGTAAGCGTTGAACTTCTCTCGCAGGCGGGCCGGATTTTTCGGCAGTGTGTGTCCTGTAATTTCGCGGAGACGCTCACAGCAAATCTGCACGCTGCTCCATGTTTCCGCACGACGGGCAAAACCTCCTTTGGCGTGTTCCACACTGCGTGCCTTCTCCGTACGCACCATTTCGTTCATCACCTGGGCGTTCAGGATGTATTCCAGTTGTCTGGCAGGCTCGATACGCGGCTCAAATTCCTTGAAGAACCGTACCGCTTCGGCATCGAACCGGATCTGTGTGTTGATGTACTTTTCCTGCTCACGCTGTTTCATTTCCTCGTATGCATTCTTGAATGTGTCATCGTATGCTGCACGGAGCCGTTCCGGCATGGAGCGGTAGGCAATCAGGGCCTCGCGTCCGTTACCTCCCCGCTGGAGGAGGGTAAGCTTGCCTTCACGAATGTATTTCTTATAGGTGGGCTGGCTGATAAGTCCGCTCCCCACAAGTTCCGTAAAGCTGACGCATAATGTGTTTCCGTACATTTCCATGATTAATTCGTTAAGATTGTAGTCCGGCTCCGGGGCTTGAACCCGGACGGCAGCCACCTTACTAAGTTCTGCAAGCCGTGTGTGATTCATTCCTTTTTCTGTGCTCTCTTATCCTCTCTGTCAAGACGTATTGCTGCAGGTATAAGTGCCAGGCAAAGGGTAACGGTTATAATCAAGTTCATTGTGCCATCTGTCAGTCGGTTCAGTATTGCGGCTGCAAGTATCAGCAGCAGATAGCGTGTAGTAGTATTGATTCGTTTCATGATTCTATGGTTTTGGTTTTGAGCCATCCCTATTCTCTCGAACCGGGAATGGCAAGGATTCATCACTTATGCAGTTGGTTGATATTTTTCTCTTTTCTTAATTTCTTCGAACAGTTGCGCCTGCATCTTTATTAGCATACAAAACTCTTCGTCTTGAACAGCCTCGCGAAATCCTCTATCACCTTTCACTAAGTCTATCAGTTCGCATACATGTTCAAGCTGTGATTCGATATTCTTAAAGGAGTACTTTGTAAGATTCATACAGATTGTTTTTAAAGGTTAATAACTTCCGCATACGGATTTTCCATTTCCTTCAGCTCATAGAGCTTTGCTCCATGATTCAAGGCATACGAACGGATAAGTCTTGCTGTAGGGCTGTTGGTATCGTACGCCAAAGCCGAACGAACAGAACGGGTTGTTACTTTCAGTTTTGCGGCGATTTCTTCCTGAAGTTCACCGCTTGCTTTAATGAGTTTTCTTGTTTCTGCCATAATTCTATTGTTTTATAGTCTTTATTTTGTACCTTTAGGGCGTGTTCCTATTGGAATACTTTGCAAAAGTAGACAATATTTTGACCAAAACAAATTAAATAGCCAAAATTATGACTTCAAAAGACAGAATTTTGATTTTTATAAAAGAAATAGGGATAAAACAGGCTGATTTCTTCAGTCTTATAGGAGTCTCTGCGTCAAACTTTAAAGGAGACGCAAAGAAAAGTGAACTTGGCTCTGATAAAATAGTCAAAATATTGACCCAATATCCTAATTTATCACCAGACTGGCTTCTTCTCGGAGAAGGAAACATGCTCCGCTCAGAGGACAAAAAAGAAGACGAACTTCCATCCGTGAACCAAATCTACGAAGGGGCCCCCTACTTTAATGTAGATTTTATAGGTGGTTTTGATGTGATTGTGAATGATCAGACACGAAATCCTGATTTCTATATCAATTATCCTCCCTACAATCAGGAAGGAGTAGTATGGTGCAACCTTACCGGACACTCAATGGGGCCGGAGATAAGCAATGGTGACATTATCGCCTTACGCGAAGTAACGACACCTATCCAATATCTTCCTGCAGGAGAAATATACGGCATCGTTACGGCTGAATACCGCACCGTGAAAAGAGTCAGGTTAAGCCAGAAAGAAGGTTATGTACGGCTTATTCCTTCTAATAAAAGCGAGGAGTTTTGTGAACAGGAAATC
>ERZ827088.1032-NODE-1032-length-36835-cov-7.573654_pt1 | contig 36835 bp, 24 predicted proteins | sample MGYA00519922_ERZ827088 | MGnify/ENA primary metagenome ERZ827088 (study PRJEB31778, sample SAMEA3449254) | human gut metagenome | biome: human gut; feature: human-associated habitat; material: faeces | place: United Kingdom | collected 2010/2012 ...
GTGCACGCATCTGCAAGGAACTGACCTTGAAATATGGTCTTCACATGGCCAAAGGCAAGGATCATGTCAAGACTGAACGCTTAAGGGAACCGGACAAGACAAAGTATGAACTTTACAGTCTGCTTAAAACGGAAGTCAGAAAAGCCGGAAACTGGAAGGAGCTGATTGCCGGATTAAACGAAAAGGGAGTGGATGTACGGTTCAAATACAAGGGAAAATCCGATGAAGTACAGGGTATCGTGTTCATCATGAACGGCTATTCCTTCAGCGGTTCCAAGATTGACAGGCAGTTCAGCTATTCCAAGATAGATGCCGCATTAAAGACACCTCCACATTCGGAAACCCAAAGACAGGTAGCTGTTCAGAGTGAACCGACCTATCAACTGGAATCGCATGGCTGTGAATTGTACAGCGGTTCTTTAGGTCTGTTCACACCTAACCCGCAACCGGAACAACCTGAAGGTTATCCGGACGATTATTTGAGAAAGAAGAAAAAGAAAAAACAACGTAAAATAAGATGGTAAAGTATGGAAAAAGACAATGTATATGTTTTGTTTGAAGAAATCAAGAACAAGATTGAGATGATAAACGGGAAGCTGGAACAGAAGACCGGAACACCAACTGGCAGACAGGCAGAAGAAGTGATCCCGACATGCGTAAGGCATATTCACCGGCATAGTTTTGACCTCAGGTCAAGCAGAGTATTTTCTCTTTTGGTCGGAATGGGTGTGGTATGCAGCCTGTCCTTATGGGGAAATATCAGACTTTGGCAATCCAACCGGCAATATGCAGACGACGCCCTGAAGTTCCGTGCCATCCGCTCCTGGAGCGGATGTACTCCGGGAGATATTCTCTGGTTGAACAAGGTTTTTGACATCCATCGTGACGAGAAGGCCATCGAATGGATCAGAGAACAGGCCGATGGTTACGAGAACGAACTGAAAGCTGTTTCCGACAGCCTGATGCAGGAGAAACTTAAGTTACAGGTAAAATCTGAATCCGATTGATATGGCCAGTGTTAAAGTAAAATTCAGACCTTCCACCATAGAAGGAAAGGAAGGTACCATCTATTATCAGATTATCCAGAGCCGTGTAATCCGTCAGTTAAAGACGGATTACCGGATATTTACGGATGAATGGAACGAAGCTGGAAGCTGTATCATTGTCGGTAGTTCGGAGAGAAGCAATCTGCTCCTTTCCTTGCAGGAACGCATGGAATGGGACCTGAAGCGGCTGGACATGATTATCCGACAACTGGATAACCGGAAAACCGGATATACGGCAGATGATATTATAGCTTCTTTTCAAAGCAATACAGAGGGACAGTCGTTTTTCAACTTCATGCAGGGTATCATAGCCCGTCTAAAACAGATGGGCAAGATACGCACGGCTGAAAATTATTCCTGCACCCTGAAAAGTTTCATGCAGTTCAGAGGGGACAGGGATGTTCTGCTGTCCGAAATTGATTCAGATTTGATGCAGCTTTATGAAGCCTACCTTCATGGAAAAGGTGCCGTACGGAATACCAGTTCATTCTATATGCGTATCCTTCGGGCGGCATATAACCGTGCTCAGGAAAAGGGACTGATGGAACAGCGCAATCCTTTCAGGCATGTCTATACGGGAGTGGACAAGACCGTCAAGCGTGCCGTTCCCTTATCCGCCATCAAGCGTATGAAGAATCTGGATCTGTCCTTACAGCCTAATCTGGAATTTGCAAGGGACATGTTCCTGTTCAGCTTCTATACCCGTGGCATGTCGTTCATAGATATGGCTCACCTGAAAAAGAAAGATCTTCAGAACGGATTTTTATCGTATCGCAGACGAAAGACCGGGCAGCAGCTGGTTATCAGGTGGGAAAAATGCATGCAGGAGATTGTCGGCAAATACCCGGAAGACAGCCTCAGTCCTTATCTTTTGCCGGTATTGAAATATCCTTTTAAGGATATGCACAAGCATTACAGGAATGTCATGTCCGGAATAAACAGACACCTTAAAGAAATAGCCAGACTGGCCGATATATCCTTTCCTCTGAGTATGTACTGTGCGCGCCATTCATGGGCAAGCGCAGCCAAAGGCAAGAACATTCCGATTTCGGTTATCAGTGAAGGAATGGGACATGATTCCGAGGCGACCACACAAATTTATCTGGCTTCATTGGATAACTCCGTAGTGGATAAGGCTAACGCACAAATTCTGAAAAGTCTGTAGGATTGGAGAACGTTTAGCAAAAGCATTCATTTCTTAGACAGAGGGACTCACTCTTGCGCAAAGTTATACATTTTATTGAAAATCCTGCAATTCCGGCCGTTGGATTTTCATCCGGAAGTCATTGAATTTCAACTGTTGTTTAGCAATCCTACATATAATTCATCAGCAAATCAGCCTTATAGCCCGAAATCTCCCTCTGTCTAAGAGAGAATAAATTCATGTATTGTATTTTGTTTGGAGGGGCTTTGTATTAAGTATAAAATTATGAGTACAAAGTTTTTCAATAATATACCGGGTAATACTCTTTTTGATAAGTTGAAAGGTATTGCGGCAGAGATGGTAACATTTGAACGTTTTTTAGCTGTTGTGGGCTTCTTTCGTTCATCTGGATATTTCAAGTTACGTAAAGAATTAGGTAATATATCAGAAATCAAGATATTGGTAGGTATCAATATTGATGATATTTTCCGAAAGCATAACAAGGCTCTTTTGATGCTTGCTGATGAAGATAAAGCAAAAGAAATCTATCACAACGGTTTCAAGGAGGATATTGTAAATGCTCGATACTCTCCCGAAGTAGAGAAAGGCATATTGCAGATGTGTGAAGACCTTGTTTCGGGACGCTTGCAGATGCGTATTCATGCTACCAAAAATCTGCACGCCAAATTCTACTTATGCTTACCACAAAACCATAGCGAGCATAGCGATGGTTGGGTAATAATGGGCTCTTCTAATATCTCCGATTCAGGTTTGGGAATTAAACAGCCGCCACAGTATGAACTCAATGTGGCAATGAAAGACTTTGACGATGTAAAGTTTTGCTCCGATGAATTTTGGGCATTATGGAACGAAGCTGTTCCATTGACAGCAAAAGATATTGAAGAGTACAAAAAGAATACATACTTGGGTTATCAGCCTACTCCATACGAACTATACATCAAAGTACTTATTGATACATTTGGCGACCAAGTGGAAGATGACTTCTCCATTCAGTTGCCCGATGGGGTCAAGGATTTGAAATACCAGAAAGATGCAGTTATTCAGGGCTATCAGATGCTAATGCAGCATAATGGTTTGTTCCTTGCTGATGTTGTGGGGTTAGGAAAGACTATGATTGCAACGATGATAGCCAAACGTTTTGTAGAGGCTAACGGCAAGGACTCCAATATCCTCGTTGTATATCCTCCAGCATTGGAAGATAACTGGCGAAATACATTCAAACTTTTCGGAATATACAAGAAAGCTCAGTTCATTACTAATGGCAGTCTGTCAAAGGTTCTTGAAGGTAAAGACAATTATAAGGACAAAGAGGAATTCGATTTAATCATTGTCGATGAAGCACACGGTTTCCGCAGCGACAGTTCTGGCAAATATGATGAGTTGCAAAAGATATGCAAATCGCCTTGCCTAAATATGGGCTTGCTGAAAAGTACTCAAAAGAAGGTAATGCTTCTTTCTGCTACACCACTCAACAACCGCCCTGATGATTTACAGAATCAGTTACTGTTGTTCCAAAATAGCCAAAACTGTACCATTGACGGAGTCCCCAACCTCAAAGGTTTCTTTGCTCCGCTTATCTATGAATATAAGAGATTGATGCGAGAGCGTGACCAGCGTGATGTTACTGCTGAGGTGGATAAAATCTATGAACAGATACGTAGTAAGGTTATTGATAAGGTAACAGTACGCCGTACACGCAACAATATTCTCAACGATCCCGATTATAAGGCAGATATTAAATCACAGGGTATCATATTCCCAAAAATTCTGCCACCGAATGGATTGGAGTATGTAATGAACTCAGATACAAGCAACCGTTTCTACGAGACGCTTAAGCAATTGACTGATGGGAAAACAGAGGAGAATCCAGAAGGCAAGGGGCTGACCTATGCCCGCTATCGTGCTGTTGAGTTCTTGAAACCTGAATATCGTAGCAAGTATAAGAATGCTGTACATATTGGTCAGACATTAGCTGCCATTTACCGTGTTCATATGGTAAAACGATTGGAGAGTAGTTTCTATGCTTTCAAGAAGTCACTCCGAACACTTCTTCGTATCACAACTGATATGATTAAAATGTTCGATGAGGACAAGGTGATTATTGCACCAGATTTGAAGGTAAAAGACCTGCAAGCAAAGAATATGGAGCTTGATGAAATTATCGAGCATGCCATTGCAAAAGGGTATGCAACTGAAGATATTCTTTTCTCAGCCAATGCTTTTAGTTCTGATTTCCTTGAAATGCTCCATCATGACCGTGAGATATTGGAGCAACTCAATGCAGAGTGGGCGAAAGAGAATGATGATCCGAAGTTTGACAAGTTCCGAGAAAACCTTACTAAGGTCTTTTTTGATACGACCATTAATCCATCTGGCAAATTGGTGTTGTTCTCCGAAAGTGTCGATACTTTGAATTACTTATACGATAGATTGACAAAAGAGATAGGTCGCACAGATGTATTGATGGTAACAGCAAGCAACCGCAATCGCTTGGGACAGACTATCAAAGAGAATTTCGATGCCAATTTTGACAGTAATTCAATGAGATACAACATCATTATTACTTCTGATGTATTGGCAGAAGGTGTGAACTTGCATCGTTCCAATGTAATTGTCAATTACGATTCGCCGTGGAATGCCACACGTTTGATGCAGCGTATAGGTCGTGTAAACCGTATCGGTTCTGTTGCTACGAATATCTATAACTATATGTTCTACCCATCGCAACAGGGTGACAAGGAAATTCAACTCTACAAGAACGCTCTTGTCAAATTACAGGGTTTTCATTCAGCATTTGGCGAAGATGCTCAAATCTACTCAAAGGAGGAGATTGTAAAGGAGTTCCAAATGTTTGACAACAATGTAAAGGACAGTATCGACAAGAAAATAGCCCTGTTGCGTGAAGTGCGTGAACTCTACAACAGAGACCGTAAACTATATCATAAGATCAAGGCTTTGCCAATGAAGAGCCGAGTGATGCGTGATACGGGAAAGCATTGTGGAAAGTCTGTCATCTTTGTTTCTTCCAATGTCAAGACCGAGTTTTATCTGGCAACTCAAACTGGTATTGAAATTATTGACTTCCTAGAAGCAGTAAAGTATCTCAAGGCAAGGCCCGAAGAACAACCATCACAATTTACTAATGATAAACAACACTACAAACATGTCAATAGCGCATTGGCTCAATATACAACCGATTATGTAGAGGCTGCAGATACATCATCTATCAATCGTACAGACCTTGACAAGACTTCGCTTGAAGCTAATAAATTCCTGCGGACCATTAAGCAAATAACAACCGACTGTGAGCTGAAAGCGAAATGCGATGTACTGATGGGATACATCAATGAGGGTATATATGCCAAACTTCCCCGCTATCTGAAGGCTTTATCACGAGAGTACAAAAACGACCGCTCTAAAATGAAGCAGGACGAATATAGCTTGCAAAACAAAATATCGGAATTACTTGGAGAATATCAGACAATGGACAAAGAACAACGCCATGATGCCCAAGATATTTCTAATCCTCAAATCATTATATCAGAATCATTTAAGTAAATATTTTATGGCAGCTACATATACACCGGATATTTTGAGAAAACTATTCCAATCATCTTTCAATCTGACTCAGTGGTATACTTTCCTACAAAATTTTTTCAATGCAACCGAATTGAAAGAAGGACCAGAAAAGATCATAGGAAGCACCTCTGATAATGGTTACTATTTAGGAAATATAGATACTACAGACAGTTATCGTATCGGTTTATTTCATTACAATATTACAAAAGGCTCGGTCGCAAACAGGCGTGTAGGGCTACGCAATCTTGTAAAGTCATTCATTAATCCGACTTGGGGTGAGTTTGATGCTGCATTGGTGGTATTTGATAGTGGCGACCATTGGCGTTTGTCATTTATTTGTGATATCAAGGGAGAAGCGACATCGCCTAAACGATATACATACGTTTTTGGTAGTGATGATTTACTATACAGAACGCCTATTGAGCGTTTCAATTTCTTAAAGAAAAAAGGTATTTCATTTGAAAATGTGAAAACTGCATTCTCTGTTGAAGCTCTTTCTAATGAGTTCTTCGACAGATATCGTGAGCAATACGCCGACTTTATCCAATATATTACAGGCAAGCGTTTTGTTAAGGTGGGTAGTAAGTGGGAAGAGAAAAGACTTAGTAAACCCAATGCTGCATTGATGGAAGCATTTGACTATAACGAAAAGAAAATCCGTGATTATGTAAAGACGATGATGGGACGAATCACCTTCCTACATTTCTTGCAACGCAAAGGTTGGATGTGTGGCGACCTCAACTATATGCAAAATATGTTTGAGAACTCACTGTACAAGAATGATTATCTCGACTCAGTGCTTGAACCGTTGTTCTTCGGTATCTTGAACACTAAACCAGCCGAGCGTGAAAACCTGTTTGCCGATTACGATTGGGATAAATCGCTACTTAATGAATGGAAAGATATTCCATACCTAAATGGTGGTTTATTTGAGCGTGATAAGGAAGACGAACCCGAAAGTCGTTTCCCAGCTGATTACTTCAAACGCTTGTTCCAATTCTTCAGTGAATACAACTTTACCATTGACGAGAATGACCCTAACGATGCCGAAGTGGGAGTAGATCCAGAAATGTTGGGTAAAATCTTCGAAAACTTACTTGAAGACAACAAGGATAAAGGAGCATTCTACACACCGAAAGAAATTGTACGCTATATGTGTCAGGAGTCACTTATTGCCTACCTCGAAACCAATACAAGTATAGCAAAAGACAAGATTCGTCAATTCGTACTTTCACCAGAAGAGGGAGTTAAGGATATTCCAGAGAATAAGAAACCGAAACTTCTTACAGCACTTGAAAATGTTAAGATTTGTGATCCTGCTATTGGTTCGGGAGCATTTCCTATGGGTTTGCTCAATGAACTGTTGCATTGTCGTGAGGTTTTGAGTGGCGACCATTATGATCGTGCCGAAATCAAAAAGAGCATTATCCAAAACAATATCTATGGTGTAGATATTGAGAAAGGTGCAGTAGATATAGCCCGTTTGCGATTCTGGCTCTCTATCGTTGTTGATGAAGAGACACCATCGCCATTACCTAACCTTGACTATAAAATTATGCAAGGTAACTCGCTTATAGAGAGTTTTATGGGAGTTGATTTAAGTAAACTTACTTACGAAAAGGAGTACAAGAAAGATAAGGGAGAAATATCACTATTCGATAACGAGAAAAACCGTCTGCAAAAAACAGTCTCGCATCTGCTATTTTCATACTACTGCTGTAGTGACCACGACCGAAAAATGACGTTACAACAAGAGATTTCCGACACCATCAACAAACAACTGGAAGCACAAGCATACGATTCTACAATTCTTGACAAACTCAAAACTATCAACCTTGCTGAGAATAGTAACTTCTTCCTCTGGCATACTTGGTTCAGCGATGTGTTCAACCGAGACGACAAGGAAGGATTTGATATTGTAATTGGTAATCCGCCGTATGTAAGTGCTGTTAATATGGCGAGAACTGGTGAAGAAAAATTACTATACAAACAATCGTATCCAGAAGCAACTGGTGCCTACGATATGTATGTTTTATTTCTATTGTTAGGAGCAAAATTGTCTTCTAATATTTATTGTTGGATTATTCCCAACAAACTATTAGTCGCAGATTATGCAAAAAAGACATTACATAAACTAAAAGCTGAGTGTGGTTTAGAAAAGACTATAGATGTATCTGTTTATGATGTCTTTAAGAATGCAAGTGTATATCCTATAATAGTATTGGGAAATAAAGTATCTCATGAACGATTTAATAGTTACTTTCTCAACAATTATACAGATTTAATAGATAACAGATTAAATAAGAAAGAATCTGTTGAGGAATCTAATAAGGTACGATTATCCCTATTAGGATTAAAAGTGTGTAGTGGTGCTACAGGATTCGAAGCACAAAAAATCAAAGAGAATGTATGTGAAATAGATAACAATCATACTATACCTTTTACAGTTAGTGGTAATATAGACAGATATGTTTTTAATAATACAAATGTTCGATATATGAAAGATAAGTATAGTAGAGCCTTTATTTATCTCGATTCGAATATTACAGAATCAAAACAAGAAATGTGGAAAAATCCTAAAATTATAATAGCCGGAATGACTAAAAAAATTGAAGCTTGCTATGTTGATACTCCTTTGGCAATAGGCGTAGGAGTATATGCTATATATGATTTTGCTGGATATAATCCATTCTACATTCTAGGCATTTTAAATTCCAAGAGTACAACAGATTTTTTAACTGCAGAATTTTCGGACAAGCATTTAGCTGGAGGATATTTAGCTATTAACAAATCAACGATAGAACAATTTTTATTCCCTCAAAATGTTCCATCAAACGTTCAACAACGTATAGCAGATATTGCAAAATCCATACATCTTGCTAAAAAAGAGAATCCTAAAAGTGATACTGCTACATTAGAAAGTCAAATTGATTCTATCGTTTCACATTTACATTCAATATGATAAATAAAATCATCAGACAAAGTGTATAAACACAGCAATAGTCTGCAAACTTGCAGGCTATTGTCGTAAAAAGCACAATTTGTCATTCGTTTCGATGTAGGCATTGAACCATGCGATGGGGATTATTGGAAATTGTGACGAAATACTATAATATACAAAAGTCTCTGTAACGAATATTCCTTGCACAGAATAGCCCGAACAATCACACCCAAAAGCTCTGCTTACATCATAAAGATGGTTCTGAATCCAATCCACCTTAAATGATAATTTTTCATCATATCCCTTTTCTCCAATAAATTTGGTATAATCTGCGGCAAAAGATTGAAGATGATATCTTGTTTTAATATGTTTGGCATCAATTACGTAAATAATTTGAGTTGATTTGTCTATAACAATGAAATCAATCTCACCAACATTACGATTTGGGTAACACTTTGTTCCAATATGGGCTACTGCTTTTTCCAATGAGACATTATTCAAGGCTTTGACATTTCTTTTATATGGCAGTTTCTTTGCCTCAATAACACTGCAACATAATCTTTCTAACCATTTGTCGTGTTCTTGAAATAATTTTTTTGCAAAATTTATTATTATTTGATTGGAAGCCCATTCATTTGGTATCACTTGGAATGGCAATAGATTCCCACAAATTTCCTCAATTGCCTCTTGAAACATATACGGGGCAATATAGTATTCTTTGTTTCCATCTATACTAAATTCTAATATCGGTCTATATCGTGTCCTTAAATCTTTATCATACGGTTTTTCAATAGCGGCTTTTATATCAGAGTTATTGTGGGTAAATAGTAGTCCTCGCAGAAAGGGATTATGAGGATGCTTCTTGACAAAATTTGTTATGTTGATAACTTGAATGATTTGCAATCTTTCAGGAATATGCCCCTCAACAATCTCTTTGAATTCGCTAAAAGAAACATCATTAAGATGTATGTTTGCTGGTTGTGCATTGCACACTATATCACAAAACTTATCGGTAATATCTCCAAATGCATTATATAGTTCACCTCTAAAATCGTTTAATAAATTGAAAGAAAAGCAATGCTTTTGGAATAGAAACTTACTTTGAGAGGTGTATTTTAGATGACTATGTACGTTTACTAACGAATCATCCATATAGGTTAAAGCGAATGCCCACTCATTGCGCTCTAACTTAAAAACACATTCGTCATTCATTAATTGGATAGCTCTTTGCTGAGAAAGTATGTCTATCATCTTTGTTATAAAGAAGATGTCTGACAACTCTAATTTATCCATATCAATTATTGGTGCTGCTTTGAACGATAGGTTTAACTTGGGTATAAGTATAAATACATATCGGCACATTTGCATCAATATGAGCATATCCTCAGTGCGTTGTTTCTCTGTTGCCAGTCTAGAATACAGCAGCATAAATTGAAATATATCTTGCGGATTCCTATATCTATCTAATAAAGTAATAAAATCTTGCACTAATGTTTCAATGCATAAATTACAAATGTCAATAACAGTACATTTGTTTATTTCGGCGTCTAGAGAATATTTGTTGTTAATTTGCTCTAAACACCGTTTATAATACTTCATTTCAGTATGATCATCTACTATAATTTGCATAAGATTACAATATTTCCCAAAGATAACATATTCTCAGCAGAGAATGGCTAATAAGAAAAAATATAATTAACTTTGTTTCCAATAATATTAGCCCCCAATATATATAAGTAGATTATGTCATTCAAGGTTAAAGTTTCTATAGATGCAAATGGTGTGAAAGAAGAACGTTCCGTACTATTTATACGGACTCTTTTACTTGGTCGAACTAAAAATAATATTGATATAGGGACCACTCAATCTAATATTGACGGATATATTGAGTTGCTTGATTCATCAAATAGAATCAGTGGCAAAATGACTGTTCAAGTAAAAACTGTATCTAAAAGAGATGAAGGACTTAATAAGTACCCTTGTCCTACTTCTTTATTTGCATATGCTGAAACAACAACTGATAATGTATTCCTTTTAGCAGTAGACCATTCTCAGGATAAAGTCTTATATAAAAATATTTCGCCAAAACTTTTGAAAGAAAATCGTGACAAAGAACAACAAGAGACTATTACATTGCATTTCAGCCAAAACGAGGAACTGCGTAAAGATAATATTGAGACTGTATTGAAAGATTGGTTAAGTGTATGTAGTAGTCGTGTATATTGTTTAACTCATGGTGAAGCCATTTTAGAGGAGAATGGTGAACTAAAATCATATCTCCTAAATATGCCTAAAATGGCAACAGATTTAAGACCTCATGATATTCAGGAGATTCAAAACTTTATAGATACTTATAACAAATTATTGGAATCTGATTTCAGATACATTAAAAGCATTCTTTTCCCTAATGTATGGAAACGTGGAATAGCAGTATATACATATTCAGATAGTTCATTAGAATATTCTCTATACAATGTAAATGTAGGAGAACTTGTCGCGCCTATAGTTCAACTGCCTAAGTGTTCAATTTTTGAGATTAAACACGATCATGACTATGCTTCATTCTCTTGTACCGAAAATAAGCTCAAAGAAAATCCTAATTTGTATTCTATTTCTATCATTAAGAGGCACGTAGAGGACTTTATCAAAAAGCGGAAGATTATTCCACAAGATGAGAGTTTTTTGATAGAATATATTCATGAGTTTATTGAAGCAAATTGGAGACATCTACATTTAAAAAAGTATTCTGAATTAAATGTGTGCTCGTTGATTCAACACTTTCAAACAAAATACCCATACATTGACAAAATGCCAGTACACATAGTGTCAGGAGGGAAATCTCTATATGTGAACACTGTATATGATGCTATTAAGCTATTATCTAAGATGGGGTATACGACCATACCATATCCATATCCTGCTAAAGGTTCTTATGGAAATACTGGGATGGTATATGATTTTTATTCTCCAACAACAGCGTTGGAAAAATCTCGAGTAGTAATTATAAATACAATACGGGCATATCAGAATTTTATACAGTCAAGGTTCCCTTCATTAGCAAATGACCTTGATGCTTTTTATGGAGGAAATCTTATTTCTGTCTTGGTAGACTATTCTGATCCAGGACATAAATTTATATTTCACATTCATTATTTTAGAAGCATAATACCATCTAATGAAAAGGTTGTTATAATTGAAGATATTAGTGATTCGAAGATAATGAAAGAAAATAATTTATCTTCTGCATGGGATCTGTTTAGGAAAGAACCTGTAATATTTAATGGCCAAAAGTTTTCTTGTTTCAGAGGAGAAGGGCTCAATGATATGACAATATTATTCGGGAATTATAATTGTTTAACCTATTTCTATGAATTATTAAAAACTCATTTTGATAATTATTTAAACAATCATTATAACAAACTTTGATGGAAATAGCGAAATTATTTTTTATAAGGGAAACTATATTTGAGAAGAAACAATATTTTTGCATACAAAGATGCTCTTTTCTATATAATGCAAAATAAGATAGCATAAGTTTTCTATTCGAACTTTTAGTTTTGCAGGTTTCTCATTTTTATTGGGTAAAAAATTGAACGTTAGAATTATAGTAATTTCAAATAGTATATTATAAACATGTTATCTACAAATATAATTGGTGATATTGGAGAAAATACTGTTGCTTTACGTTTGAGTAAATATGGTATTTTCAAAGTCTATTTTCTCGGAGAAAAGGCACCAATAGAGGACTTCCTTTTAGAACTACTTGATGATGCACATCCATACCATTGTCTAATTCAAGTAAAAGCTGTAGGTCAAGCAAATAAGTACGATGAAAAAGGTAATATGAAAACCCCTGTTCCATATTGTAAATTAAAGAAACTTATTGAACGTCCATTACCTACATATGTAGCTGGAGCTGATATTGAAGATGAAGTTATTTTTATAGCTCCTGCATTTGATATAAATATCAAGTATAGTACAATTCCCCCAAAATTAAAAATTGACAATGTTGATAAGGCTCGTTCAAAAAGAGATTTAGAGAAATTAAGAGATGATATTATTAATTATTGGGAGAAAGCAAATATGCCCAATTATAAGAAAAATTATATAAGTATATTATGAAAAAAGAAGTTCAAAACATATTACGGATAAGAATTGCTGCCAATATCTTATATAGAATTAATCGTAAATTTACGATTGAATATAAGAAGTTAGATATATATGATTTTATAGTGTCTTCAGCAGAAGATAATTTTCGTTTTGCAGTAAAGGTTGGTAGCTCAACTTACCTTGACAGTGCGGCATTTACTGAGTATATTAATATACTCAATTCAAATACTTTTATGGAAGAGTCTGAGCAAATTCCTATTGTATTGATGTGTGTTAATGAATCAACAGAAGAAGCTCGTATGGGAATCATTCTTGGATGGAAATATTTTAAGCCTGTTATTTACAAAGAAGTGTCCTTACAAGTTGTTAATGCTCAGAATTGGTTAACCTTTGAAGATCATATAAAAGCCATGGATTCTATTATTCGAATATTATCAGAAAAAACGATTAGTATTATAAAACGTATTAAAATTAATGAAGTTGATAACCAGGGAAGATACCATACTGCAGAAATTATATACTTAAGAACATTTTCTAATGAATATAAAATGCAACAGAAAGAGGTTGTTGATGAAAAAGAAGATTTCAAAAGAATGATTTATGGCATACCTGAAAATGAATATCCATCAGATATGCTGGATAAAGATTTATTAGAAGTAGTTCAACAAAAATACCCAACAGCCAAAGTGAAGAGTAGTTTAATGTTATTCAATTCAGAACTCAGGGATTTTGAGCAAGAAATTAGAAATTATCATTATTACAATACTATAACTTTAATTCTCGAACCAGATTTTCAAGAAATCATGAAATTGGTAGATTATTTAGATTGCCTAAAATTTCAATTCAATCTTTATGTATCATCTTTGGAGGAGAAAGAGTTTTTTGGTAATATGTATTTTTCTAAAATTATTCCTAAAAATGAGTTGAAAAAGACATTTGAATACTATTCACAGATACGAAACTCTGTTATAATTCCAAAGTTGGATTTTTAAGCTGACAAGCAAATGCATTGAGAACAAGAAAACTTAGCAATATAAAAAAATACTTTACATATAAAATGTTTTTTTATACAAACAACGTACTCTTTTTAGCTTATGCAAAGCTTAATAAAATATAGAACTTCGCTCATTGCGAAATCATTATCAGCTTAAAAGTATGCATCTCGCAAATTTCTTATTTTCAATAAAAAAGGAATTTATTGAGTAATAATATTACGTTCAATTCAATAATCACTTGGTGTTTTATTGGAACAATCGAGATAGCAGTATTAGCATTCTAACGGTGGAGCAAAAACACAAGACTCTGCTTGTATTTCAAAATAAAGCGTTACCTTTGTCGTATAGTAGGGAATCGACTCCGCAAGACACTGCAAAATATTGCAAGAATCCAGTGGAGCAATAGCGAGAGATTACTTCTTTAGCTGAAAATTATATCGAAGATATTCAGCCACTTATCGTTGGATAATGATTCCAGGTAGAGTCAATATGCATTTAATCTAGAATTGGATATGAAGAAAGCTAGAAAGATAAAAAATAAATACTCAATACAGCGGCAGAAAAGTGTGACCTTAAGTAAGATTAAAACGCAAAAGAGCAAATCAATTAAGAAAACTAACAGAAAAAGATTTGCAATGATTGAAGATAAAGAAGGCTACGCTTGTGTTGAAGCTAACGAAATTTTGTATGCAGAAGGAGATGACAAGACTGCAGTTGTCTATGTGTCTGAGCAAAGGACTTTCCCTTTAAGTGTTCCAATCAAAAAAGCAATAAAACAACTAATGTCACTAAATAATATGGTTACTATTAGCGAGAATTGTATTGTAAATGCAAACCATATAAGTGAATTAGGAGAAAATTATGTTGTAGTTAATGGTAATAAATTGAAATTAGATCAAGATAGATTGAAGGATATACAAGATGAAGTTTGTACGATTAACATTTATATAAATTGTTAATCTTGCATCTGTTGTTTTACGAGATTTTTCTCAATATATTATTTGTAATGATCGAGAATTTCGCTATCTTTGATTGTGGAATAAGTGTTCTTTTAATTTATGCAAAAGCAGGTGATTTGAAGAAGTCTACTCGTTTCTAAACCGTTACCTGTCTAAAAAATAGATCTTGTAAACTCTTCATTTTTAATATGTAAGAGCAAGTTATATGCCTTGCCACATGAAAGGTGATGTGCTTGGTGATTCCAGACGCTTTAAGCCATTGCTGCATTACTCCGTAGGTCATAGACCTGCTGAAACCTTCAAATACGTATTCATCAGTAGTTTTGGGCATGATAAGTGCATAAGCATCCTCTCCAATAGGAACCTTTGTTTGTCTCTTTGTTTTCACACATTCAAAATCCAGATAGTGCCCACCATCTGCATAGCTACAAACATTATTCCATTTGAGGTTGAGTATATCACTGATACGCAGTCCGCTCAGACAGGAGAACAGAGCAGCTTTCCGAACAACAGGCTCAGAGCATTCTGTGTTATAAAGTCTCCTGACCTCTTCCAATGAGAGACTTTGCTTTACAGGCGGCGTACAAGGTATGTTATCTAACAGACTTGCAATATCGTCGGTAAAACGTCTTTCACGATAAGCCTTTGTCAAGACTTGCTTGAATATATTCCAATAGGCGGAAGCCGTGTTTCTTGATAAAGGCTTATTGACAATGTTTCTACCTCTTGACGATACTTTTGTATCAAGAAGATATTCCTTATACTTGTTACAGTACACCACATCAAGCATCTCAAAAGTACATTTGCCCTTGCAAAATTTCTCGAATTGTTTATACGCAGCATCACATTTTGCAAAGTTCCTGTTCACCATTTCTTTGAAATAGTTCAGAAAATCTTCTTTAAGCCTGTCTTGATTAAAGAAGTCGTACTTCTCGTTAATTACATCAATGAACACTCTACAACGGATGGCTTCTGCCTTTGAGAGGATGATTTCATTGTACTGCTTCTGCTGGGCATTGGTTGGATTGGCATAGATATACAAGCCAAGTGAGCGACGACGAATTAACTCCATCGTCTCAGGGTCTCTGTACCCAGGCCAGAAGTCCAGGAACAGGGATTTGGTTCCGTTGCGCCTATCTCGCATTCGGAGTTTGACAGATTTACATACTTGCATATTGTTTTATTATTATTTGTTTTTGATGCAAAATTCCTAAATGATACAATGTTGACCTCAGTAAAGAGAAAGTAAATCGTACTAATAAAGAGTAATTGATAGTAAATCGTCTTTTGAAAGACGTTTTTCCATCAATCTGTCGAACTCTTCTTTTCTGAAATATATGCATTTCTTCTTCTTTACTTTTGTGATTTTATAGCGTTTTACATAATAATGAACTATATCTTTTGATAAATGATACTTCTTCATTGCCTCTTCGACAGTGTAATATCGTTCGCGACCATCAAAATCTCCATTTTTCACTTGTTCGATATGCTGTTTAGAATAGTAGGTAGTACCATACTCCACCTTTGCGGGAATTTGATGGCGGTAGATAAAGGAGCGTACAGCATCTGCTGTCATTTTGTAGGTTGAACGCATCTCTTCCGGTGTAATCCAGTCTGTAATTTCCGAATAGTTGTTCTTCAGATTATACAGCACATCTATGGCTTTCTTCTCATAGAAGTTGAATCCTTTGAGTGCAATCTTTGGCGTTTTATGTTCCCTGGTCATTACACCTACATGTTTAACTCCCACCTTGAACATCTCTGCAACCTCTTCAGTTGAATAATAGCCATCTGGGGTTGGTGGGCATTTCTTCTCCTGGTGTTGAGCTTGGAAACAAGCTTTTCGTCTCCGTCTGACTTTTCTGCTACTTTTGCATTTGCCATTCGTTCACGCATGACCTTATCAAAGTCAGTACGGAATATCATCGTAAACTTTCCACGTTTTTCCGTTCTGACATCAAAATGCTTCAAGGTGTAACTTACTTGGTCTTTTGATATGCCATATTTTTCCATAGCCTCTTCATAGGTACTCCAGTCAGGATCGATACTATCGTCCTTGCGTTTGATACAGTCAATATGCACCTTGGAGTAGAAAGCTTTCCCGTTACGGTTTACTCTTGGAACTTTGTGACGCATCACAAAAGTGATAACAGCTGTCCTTGTCATATTATACATATCCATGATTTGGTCAGCAGTGTAATAATTATCAATGTCTATCTCTTCAAGGAGGTCAGCAAAATGTGCGTCAATGGCTTTCTTGCTAAAGAAGGTGTTGCGTCCTTCATATATCTTGGGGATGCCCAGACGGTCACAACGCCCCCATACAGCCTTACTACCAATATTGTACTTCTCCATGATTTCCCGGAGAGTATAGTATTCCTGCTCCTCCTTTCTCTGATAGCGTCTTTTCCGATAGGGAGTGGCATCATCAAACACACGTTCAATGTCTGAGTATCTCACAAAGGTCTTATTTCTTATCTTTACAGCTTTTATTAAGCCTGTCTGGAAATAACGATACACTGTGGGAAGACTGACATTGAAAAGAACGCTCACGTCCTCGGGGGATAAAAATGCCTTATCACGCAGAGAGTTATTTCTCTCTGCGTTTCGAAGAGATTCGGCATTTTCCTTCTCCCTTTTTTTCTTTTCTGCCTCTCGTCTCCGAAATGCGACACGTTCACACCCTCGACAGCAGTACTTGACCGACATTTTGGAAGCAACGAACTCTTTTCCGCATACTCCACATTCTTTAATTATCTCCATTTTTCGTTTGCAATTCTGATGTTTTTTGATGAAAAAGACCCCCGATTTTGTCTCAGTCTTTATCACATATTTTCAGTATTTCTCACGAGTGCCCTACATAGCGGTTGTGACGGATAATGGAGGATTCTCAGTATTTCTCACGAGGTGTCCTACATAGCGTTTTGCTATTCCATTTGTTCGCACGATTGAAACGCAGGAACGAAATTTGAGCCAAAGTTACCTCGAAAAACTGGTATCAACAAATTACAAATGGAAAGTGTTAAAACGAAAAAAGCCACCAAAATGGTGGCTTATAAGCAGTTACATGAACGTTTTGCAAGTATGGTCAGGCGGTCTATTTACCGATGCAGCATATCGAACTGCTTGAAAACAAAAGAATTGGCGTTTAAACGGTAGAAAAGCCATTTTTCGCTTGTTTTTCAGGCCTAAAACCGCCCTTTTGCCACTCTTTTCTCTTGAATCGGAACCAACGGGAAACTGCCGTTCCCCGTCCGAAGTCCACCTGTTTTCTATCCGTTGCGAAGATACGAAATAAGCTGTAATTTCACCAACTGAAGTCAACTAAAAACAAGATGCAGTCGCGAATATTTTTGCAGCCAAAAGAAAAAACAGGTGCTATCATTGGTGAACTTCAGTAAATCGGTTGGTCTGCTTGGCGAAGCCATTTCTTTTCTTCCCTTTGTTCTGACTTTACTTTATTAAGCGTATATATAGATACGGGGATAAAGTAAAGGTAGCTTTTCGAACATGTCGGATTTGGGAAAATTTGGTGGATATTGACAAAATGGCGAAAACAATTTGGTGGAAAGTATGCCCCTCTTTGTTTACCTACTTACACCACTAATATATGGGAAGTAATATTTTCAGCAGAAAAACATATTGAATATGCTTTTATATTAAAATAATATCTATCTTTGTGCCATGAACAATCCATTGCGACAGTTGGGAAATATCCCTGTTACGGCTTCCATTTTGGAGTCCCTGTTTCCACATATCAAGGGCGGAAACCAGAAACTCAGGTTACTTGAGCGTGACAAACAGATAATACGCCTCAAGAAAGGGCTTTATGTGTGCAGTCCTGAAATAACAGGGAAAACACTTTCGACCGAATTGATAGCTAATCATCTGTATGCTCCATCGTATGTATCCATGTCATCGGCCTTGCGTTACTATGGACTGATACCTGAAGAAGTTTACACTAAGCAGTCCATGACTTTGAAGTATGCCAAGACCTTTGACACGCCGTTTGGTCGGTTTGAATATACGCATATTTCGAAGGCGGCATTCCCTGTAGGATTGACAAGCATCAAGAAAGACGGCTATGCATTTGTGATGGCTACACCGGAAAAGGCTCTGTGCGATCTGATAGCCAATTCTCCCAAAGTGAATCTGCGCTATCTGAAAGATGCCGAGATTTATCTGGAGGTGGATATCCGGATAGAAAGGGAAGATTTTATGCAGATGGATGCCGGGGTGTTTGAGGAATATATCGAGGTCGGTAAAAAGGCTGATTCGATACGCACTTTACTTAAATTGCTGAAGAAATCAAATAAACTCTTTTAAAATCACTCAAATGTTAATTAAGCATAAATAAATAGTATGAAGGTAGGTATAATACATTTCTCTGATATTCACGTAAAATCAAGTTCTGATTTTATTGTCCAAAATAAGAAAGCTGTAGCGCAAGCTTGCAAGGCTACTATTGTGAATTGCACAAAAGTTATTGTTATAGTTACTGGAGATTTAGCTTTTTCTGGAAAAAGCGATGAATATAATGTAGTATATGACTTTTTGAAATATATCGAAGATGAGATTAGATTGTCAACATACATTAATACCTATGAATATATTCTAGTACCGGGAAATCATGACTGTGATTTTAATGAATTGGATTCTGTTACAAGGCGAGTTCGTGATTCAATAAAGGGATTAGATGAAGAATCTGATATGGATGTAATATCATGCTGTTTAAAACCTCAAAATGCGTTTTGGAACTTTTATAATAAATTGCAAGGAGTAGGTGATGCATGTCCGCAAGTTTCATACTCTAAGACATCTCTATTGACAAGTTCTCAGTCTATTCATTTTAATTGTTATAATAGCAGTTTTTTATCGGAAAAGGATGAAACGAGCGGTACTCTTCTAATACCAGAAAATTTTTTTATTCCTATATCTGCCAATAAAAAGAAAGAAGATATAGTTATTTCTCTCTTTCACCATAATACAAGTTGGTTATCTCCTAATACTATTAATAACAACAAGAAAAAGTTTGAACAGCACATAATTCAAACATCAAATATCGTTATGTGTGGACATGAACATAGCGCAGATAAAAAAATAATTTCTGATTTATCTTCTAATTCTGAAATTTCATATTTGGAAGGTGCTGCTCTTCAGAATGGTAAAGAATCTGCATTTTCTGTATATATATATGACACCGAATCAAATAGTATTCATGTCATTGATTTGCAGTATTCAGATGATTATTATACTACAATATCGGAAAAGGACATATTTATTAAGCATAAAAATACCGGCATCGTATTAAATGAGAATTTCGAAAATAGTTTGAACAAGATTGAAATCCCCATCAAGCATCCCATCAAGCAAGATCTATTGTTGAGCGATCTATTTGTATGGCAAGATTTAGAAACTATAAACGATTCAAAAGATCATAGCATTCAATATATTGATTCGCTGGATGTGCTCACTACTTCATCACATAATATCATTTTCATAGAAGGAGAGAGTCAATCAGGAAAGTCATCTTTGTTAAAAATGACTTATCAAATGTTGCTGAATAAAGGTGTTTATCCAATCTTAGTAAATGGAAAAGATGTCGTACATCCCAATATATCAAATTTGCTAAAACAATGCTATAAACAGCAATATCAAAATGATAAATATAAATATGACAAATATCTGCAATTGGATAAAGAAAATAAAGTTGTTTTGATAGATGACTTAAACAAAAGTACTCTTAATTACGATGGTAAATCACTTCTATTTGATAATCTTTCGAAAATATTTAAACAAATTATAGTAGTTTCTACAATTCAAAATGATGTTAAAAGTTATTTACTTAGAAATAGTAATAATCTAGACATAAAAAGATATCGTTTATCTAGTCTTGGTTATGAAAAGCGCAATAAATTGATTGAAAAATGGGTTAGATTAGGTAAAGATGTATATACATGTGATGAATTTGCAATAGAACATGAAATAAAATTGACATTTGATCAAGTCACTAATTTGTTGGGTGAAAGATTAGTTCCATCATTCCCAATATTTATTTTATCATTATTGCAAAGCTTGAATCAGGCATTCAAGCAGTTTGATGTCTCTCAAACATCATATGCATTTTGTTATAAATCGTTAATTATTGCGACATTGTGGCGGACTGGAGTGCCTTCGGAAAGAATTGATGGAGTCATTAATTTTCTAAAAGAATTTGCATATTCTTTATATTGCGCTGACAAGGAATCTTTTACAAACATAGACTTTCAGAAATTTTATACAGATTATTCGCAAAAATTTCATACTATATATTCTTCAGACAAATTTATGGAGATATTTTGTTCTTCAAATATATTTAAAGTTGAACAAAATATAACCTTTTCTTATAGATATATTTTCTATTATTTAATAGCAAGTAAAATCTCTATTTTAGAGGATCGTGCATTGTTAGACTCTATAGTTAATAATTTATGTACAAATATTCATGAGGAGCGAAGCGCTAATATTTTAATTTTCATGATTCATAATACAGGAAGTAAGCATTTTGTTGATAATCTATTGTACACTAGTATGTTGCCATTTGAAAATTCGTCAATGGCAACATTAGCAATTGAGGATTCCTTGTTTAAAAATTTATCCGATTTGGTAAATGAAATTAAATCAGAGGTGTTAATAGAGAATACAAATTCAAAAGAAGAGAGGATCAAAGCTTTAAAAGCTTCTGATAACATTGAAAGACAAGTAGAAAGCAAAAATAGTAATTCTGTTACGGAAATAGATGATCCTGTAATTAGAGATTTAAATAATACGATTCGGATTATTAGAATTCTGGGGCAAATAGTTAAAAATCAAAGTGAAACATTTGAAAAAAGTTTACTTATTGAAATAATAGAAGAAGCATATAAGGTCGGTTTTAGAGCTATAGGTTTTTTTACTCAAATGATAAACGATAACAAAGAAGATTTTGTCCAATTTATATTAGAGGAAAACAATAAAGACAAGCGATTTGATGAGCATAGTTTGGAAGATCGTGTTCGAAAACTATTAGCAATGATTTTGTATCGAATTTGTTTGTCTACATTCTCAAATTTATCTTTTGCTATAGGTAATCCTGAAATGGGGGAAGTGTATGATGAAGTAGCTAATCGAATCGGTTCTCCGGCTGCTAAAGTCGTGTCATTTACCATCAAATCATATTATAATAAAATGAAAATATCTGATTTGAAGGATATTGTTCAGGAATTTAAAGGAAATCCTGTTGTTCTTGAAATTATTAAAGCTAGGGTGATCAGGTATGTTTATCATAATCCTATTGATGTTTCTACTCGGCAACAAATTGGGGCTATATGTAATCTTAAACTTGTAAATAACGCTCATTTGAATAAACATATTCAGAATGATATGTAAAGTTATATTTAAGAAAACGACATTCAATCCTTAATTGTAAGTATGTCCCTGATGAACATCGTATTATTTTATTGTGTGATGATTGCAGCACTTTAAATGTACCGCACATATCACATTCAAATGTATTGGGTAGATCAAAATGAAATGTACTGCCCGTATCAGTTTGAAATGTACCGTCTATAGTGAAATGAAATGCCCCCCCAAAAAAATGGATTGACCGAAACTGGTCAGACAGGGAGAAGAACTTCAGGAGCCAGTTATTAAAAGGTCGTACAATGGGTATTATTACGACACGGAACGAGCTGTGCAAGAATGAATATTCAGATCCGGAGAGATTGAAATGGATGAGACAGGACATATTTCTTGAATAGAATTTCTTGCAGAGATGGATTCGAAAAAATTGTAATCCACAAAATGAGGCTATAAAAAGCTTTGATATTTTATTGGAATTCCTCAAGTCTCCGTATATAAAGAGGAAAGCATTATTGGAATTGATTGATTTCTCAAAGGCGTTATTTAGAACGCATAATAAAACAACTGTCTGTGATCCTTTGCGTATGATAGAGTACCAGGTTTCGTTAAGATAGGAGGGTATATATTGACTGAAAAGGGTCAGACATGACATGAGCTGGTGACTGATAGATTTTGTTCAGATGTTTTCTGCTCGCCACTCTCCAAAAACCATCGATGTTCACAAACGTATAAGGCTTCTGTAATGTCTACCGTACTATTGCTTTGTTTGGCCTCACTTCTTTGTAGATGTACGATATCCCATAGACCATCCTTGTTTTGATGCAATTGGAATCTATGCAGGAGAATACCGCTGCGGTAGACATAAATCCAGCCATCATCGAGATAGAATCCATATCGTGCTTCCCAACCTGTATCAAATGCTTTGAGAATACGTCTGTGTAATTCGTTGTTAATCAGTGTGTTCTGAAACGGATTCTTAATCGTAATCCAGTTATGGAGTTCCACATTTGTCAAGGCGCGGTTTTTAGGGTAGAATACACGGACATTTTCTTTGTGTTGTTTGATGGTGTTGAGAATGTCTGAATATTTTGCAATGATACTGTTAGGAAACACAATATGGTTGTACCAGTTTCCCTCCGGTCTGTATTTCTTTTTGAGAAACGTCATTTCACAGCTATACATGGCCTCGGCAAACGCTCCTGTAAGAATGGTATTGACTTGTCTGTTTCCGGAAAGTTTTATCGCATTGTGTATGGCACTTGTATAGTCGAAAGCGCAATAGAAAGCATTCCATGCACGGATAAGTATGCTGAGCGCTCCAGTCCCTTTCTGCCAGTTATCGTTTTGTGCAAAAGAGTAGAATGTACCACCAAATTCCACTTGCCCGGCCTCTTTCTTTGTTGTCCCATGCCGTAATGCGTAGATGATTTCAGCCATAAAGGATGCAGCATAAATTTCTTCTTTGTCGTTCCATAGACAATAACAATAGGTCTTTATGGCATGTCGCATTTCTTCTTCATTCTCATACAGCCATGCAACAGCAATTGCCCTTATGACAGATTTTATCCGCTCTTTTTCCCATCCGTCAAAAGAGAACAGTCTCCGATATTCGCTTATCGGCACATCTCTGTCATGTATGAGGGCATCGCATGTAACCAATAAGGTATGGGCATAATCTGACAATTTTGCTTCCTGAGAAACCAATTTCGGATAAAAGCTCTCGTGATCGTTCTCCCACGTCCATGCCGCCAAGTCACCTATGATTGCACCTAACATATTTCCAAAATATTTTATCTGCCGTCAAATTGAGGTTTTTCTATTCCAAACAATTCATACAGTCTTCCTGATGCAGATTCGGAAAGGTATGTTTCAGGCTGACCGCTTTCTACCGGCTCTCCGTTCAGAAAATCAAGCTGCTCGTTAGCTACAGTGACGGGACCTTTGGCATTGGTAAAGACATAGAAACAACAGTCGTCAACGGCATGAAGGAGTTCTTTTTCTTCCACAAAATAGGCAGCGTCATCATCGCCTACGGCTATACAATAGAGTAGGTAAAGATCTACTTCGTTTCCATGTCTATAGATGAATACCACCTTGTCCTTTTTCTTCGGAAGATTTCGTTTCCAAGGCGGAAAGCCACCCCAACGAAAATAGGTACATCCCTGATTGAGCAACGAGATTGTGAAGTCGGCAAATTCTTCGTCATCAAGCTCCATCGCCCTCAGCAGATGGTTGGTAACCTCCACTTCATCCTTGCTTACAATATAGATTTTCATATACAGTTTCCCGGTTCGTGGATTCTCTCCCTCGATCCGGCTGAGTTCGCATCCAAAAGTCTCTGTCCAGCCCATATCCAACATCATGGCTATGGGCTCATTCTCGGTACGTGGAACATAACCTAAGATATAATCGAAATCAAAATCTTCGGGATCGCCATTGTAATCATCTGCCAATGCTACGGCAACGGCATTCCTATCGTGCAGATTGCCTTTCTCTCTGACCAAAGCAAGTTCCGCACCCTCATAAAGTTCATCCCATACATTTTCAAGATTGTGAAATGTAGTTCCTGCTATATGACACTCTTTATACAGAACATGAATTTTTCGGCGGGGTATGAAAGGTGGTGCAGGCATACCATCCAGCGGAAGTTCAGGAGCAGCTACTTCACCCTGAAGAATATGTATGTCTGCATTTTCAGTTGTGTCTTCTCCACTGCCTTGAATGGGGATTTTCACATTCAGGTCAATATCCATAATTCCTTTCCTGTTTAACTGTTCCTGCAAGTCACGCAGTTCTGCATCACATTTGGAACAAGTGCCCGTGCACTCGCCCTTGTGGGTACATTCTGTCGGGACGTATTCCAAACCATACTGTTCTGCTATCTGCTTTCGGATTGCTTTCAGTCTTTCGCATTTTTCTTTACCAGTTTCCATGTTCGTAGTGTTATGAATGTTAGCGGTTATTGGTTCTATATCTTACCTTTATAATGTCCGTGAAGTTAAAGCGTCGTTCAATATCCTTGATATCGAGGTCTAAATCGCGACCGTCAGTAAATCCGGGTATCTGGGGAACTTTTATCGTTACCTTTTCCTGTGGTATGTTCATTTGAAGTAAGCTCAGTTGCTGTAGAACTCCTGATGTCTTTCCTGTATATTGCTCGTAGGCGGGTGGATCCATTGTCTTGATATCTACAATCCAATGGTCAACCACCTCGCTCAACTGTTTAATTACGTTATCTGAGCAATGCAGGCAGGTCTCTAAGGTAATCTTCCATCTATGACCGCATATCTTCCGAAACTCCACAATGAAATCCGCGTACATTGTAGGTTCTCCACCACCAAAGCAAATGCCTCCGCCCGTGGTTTGGAAATAGGGATTGTCAACTTTCACCAACTCATACAGGTTTTGAGGCGTAAGCATCATTATGTTTTTCAGCAGAGTTGTGCCGTCAGTTTCATAGACGGGTTCGTGGCATTGCGGATTCAGGCAGTATTTACAATTCAGAGGACAGCCCATGAAAGCCACTAGCGTAGTAATGCCCTTGCCGTCAGTCCCCATACGCAGCCTGCTGATGGCGAATATCGGTGCTTTTATTGTACTTCCGAAGTCTTGCATAGTTAGTATATCACTAATTTATCTAGATCGTTTTTGATATGCTCAAAATCCCGACTTAGATCCATGGTTCTGACCATCAAGATATTCCCGTCATTAGTTTTAAAATTGCCATAAGGTTGAATGTCTGCTGCTGTCTTAGCATACAACAGCAGACCATCTACATTCCCGGTATGATCCTTGTCTTCATTCATAACGTAAGTGTGTATTTGATAGATGTTAGAGGAGTGGAAGGTGGGCTTACCGAAATGCTCCTGAAAGTTCCTGCTGTAATATTTAGTGTCAATGATAAGTGTTCGCTCATCAAGCGTCAGCGTAATGTCTGATTGCATGATAGGCAACATGCTTGATGAACTTACACTATTGTCGCTAACATTCCATTTTATCTGCTTTGCAGAGGCTTTATATTCCGGATGATGCCTCTTGTAGTATTCTATTACAAAACGCTGGAACAGCAGGTTCATGTGTTCGTCAGAGAACTGTGGCATTTTGGTGTCACCTTGTTCTGTAGATAATAGCTGGTTCTTCAATATGAAATAGCACAAACTATGCAACATCTGATAAGTTCTGGAGTTCCTGTCGTATCTTAATGAATCCCATCTTATGAATGATGGATTCATGGTGTCAACGCCGTCAAAGAACAGCATCAGTTTTCTGAGGCTTCTTTTCCTCTCAATTTTAACATCAGATTTACCAAGAAGTAAATTGACTGTTGTTTTTACAATTGCATTGTAGAGATTATTGGCTGTAAGTTCATCATATTCACAGGCAAGGCATGTACGCTGACTGATTTTCTCTTTGATTGTTCCTTGTATGTCTAACTTACCTCTTAAGGTGGTCAGAGTGTCTTCTATGATGGCATACTCCTTATGCAATCCTTGTTTTAATAGATATGCTATGCCTTTGGAGATAATTTCGGCAAACAGGTCGTATATATTGTCGAAACTTTCTCCGGCTATATACTCATAATTGTTGTGTCTCAACTCCTTGAATGCGTAGGTGAGCATATAGTATATGTTCTTTATGGGTATGGTTCTGTCTATTGTCATTTTAACAAGCTTCTCAAGGTGTTGATATGTGATTCATACTTTTGGACATCATCAAACCAGTACTCCTTGAGCATAGGCTCGATGTCATATTCAATCACATTCTCCAACCATTCCATAGAGAACGCCGACTGATTACAGAAGTAGCTGTGACCTATACAGAATCCACTGCCTAATGAATCGTCATTGCTGATGGATTCATTGAGCACCTGTATGCCGTCAATGATATTGTCTAGTTTTTTATTCGACAAAGACGCTATATAGCTTTTGAAGCCTTCTGTCTTAAAGCCGGGTTTCATCTCAAAGAAACTGAACCGTCTGCGAAGCGCATAGTCTATCATGGCCAAAGAGCGGTCAGCGGTATTCATCATGCCGATGATGTATAAGTTCTCCGGTACGGAAAAAGGTTCATCCGTGTATGCCAACCTGATTTCTTTTCCCCGATAGCTGTTTTCAATAAGCATCAGTAATTCTCCAAAAATCTTACTGAGATTTCCTCGGTTGATTTCATCTATGATAAAGAAAAAATCTTTGTCTGGAGTATTCTGTGCTTTCTTGCAGAATCTATAGAATATACCGTATTTCAGCTCAAATCCTCCATCCGCATTGGGCTTGTAACCCAGAATAAAGTCCTCGTATGAATAGTTTTGGTGGAATTGGATAAGTTCGATTCTTTGTTTGTCTTTGACGCCCATGAGTGTATAAGCTAACCTTTCTGCCGTGAAAGTTTTGCCCACTCCTGGTGCTCCTTGAAGAATGATATTCTTCTTGTTCTTAAGCAGGGCCTTTAGTCTATGCAGGTCTGTAGAAGACATGTAAACCTCATTCAGAAAATTCGAATCAGTATATGCCTCAAGAGTCTGTGTTGCCGATAGTGGATTCTCCTTGCGGATTATTTCCATCAGCACTTGATACTCGTCTTCTGTGACTTTGAAAAGTGTACCACGTCCACCGCCAGCTAAGCACTCCATGTTATGCAATTCTTCATACCCTTTAATGGTCGAGTAATCAATGGGATTCAGTAGCTGTTCTGTCTTCCTGAAGTATAGGTGCTTGTCATCTGTGTCCTTGGCTATTTCTCCCAACGCAACCACTTGCAGGGTCGGAGTCGATGCATAACCTATGACGACATCGCCTGCTTTGGCATCCAGAAAGTTTTGGTATACTCTACGTTTATTGCCATTTTCGTTCACCAATGTATATTCGATAATCTCACCAACATCAATATCTGAGAACTTCCATACGTCAGGAGACGCTACCAGCCACCAGTATTGCTTTGATGTTGTTGACTGGGATGGTGCTGTTTCATTCCCGTCAATAACAATATCATTCAGGTTCTTTACGAATTCCGGATATTTGGAAATGTCCGTTAGCGTTTTCTGCACAAGCTTGTGAATGGAATAGTTCCAGTCTCCGTCGTGAGTCCATTTTACTTTTCGGATGTGACGGTAAGTCGATAGGGTTTCGTCGTAACGGTAGTCACCTTCTACAACTCCTCGTCCGATAATCTTGTTAATGCCTTTCTTGACATATATAATATCTCCCTCACGAACCTCATGTGCAAACTGCCATAGCGCAAGACTGTCATTCTTAAATGAAGCATCCTCCTTGCCGTAGGCCACCTGTAACGCTTTGGTCAGTTCTTCTCTGTTTTCGAACTCAGATAAGTCGCCAATCAAGTCCCAGCCAAGACGCATGGTTTGGGATTCTTTGCACTCATCCCACATACAGGCATTTTCACCTGGGGCAAAGAGCCAGACTTTGCTCTTTGCTTTAAATTTTTCTGCCTCCATAATGGCAAGCAGTTCATCGTAGAATACATATAAATCTTTATCCCCTTTCTTCTCAAGTAAAAATTTGTATAAATCAACTCTGGAGCGTTTCTTTGCGTTTGGTAGTCCAAAATGAGTGGCGAGAGGAATCAGCCAACCGTCTTTATCGTAAATAGGCAATAACTGCTCATTAGAATATAAGAATGCGATCTTCCATGTAGTTATAGGCCAAAGTTCTTTCATCTTCTCAATCTCGCCCCATTCCGCATTGCGTGCATGGTGGGCTATCTTTACAATTGCATTCCGGACATTGTTGAATGCTTCTTCAGAAGTGCTTCCCAAACGGCTACTCCACGAATAGTTCTCATCATGTGCGTATTTTGAATTATCGTCTTTGGGAGTTCTGTCGAACTTAAAAATGCCGAATTTATATGCAGCACCACCCCATATTGACCCTAATTCTTTTGTCTTTGCTTCAAGCCAATAGCAGAATGAATTATCTCTATTAAGATTGCTATACTCTTCCAAAGTCATATTCTCAAGACTTTCAATAGGGATTTGCTGTAGAAATTGGTTATATAATGTTCTTCTATCCATGTTCAAAGGAGTATTTGAAAGGGGTTGTTATATACTTATTGTTTTTGAGAACAAAAATATAAAAACAATTCGAGCTATCGAATATAATTCGCTATATTTGCACAATAAAATTGCATTTAAGGATGAAGTTAAATAGGATAAAGGCAGTCTTGGTGGACAAAGGCATTTCTCAGACGTGGTTGGCTAAAAAGCTGGATAAGAGTTTCAGTATGGTTAATGCCTATGCTTGTAACAGAATCCAGCCAAACTTGGAGACACTGCAACAGATAGCAGAGATCCTTCAAGTTGACTTAAAAGATCTGATAACAGATAAGGATGAACGAGAATGATGTTCTGTGGGCATGTGTTATCTTTTTGGCGTGTAACTTCTGATAATGCAGAAATATAGGAATGACTATGACTCCGGAAGAAAAAGCGAGGCAAAAGATAGATCAGTGGTTCGCCGAGGCGGGTTGGAAGGTAATCAATAGGGAAGACTATGAACCGACCTGTACGGCTGTCGCCATAAGGGAAGGGTTGCTAAAAGGTAATCTTGAAGCTGATTATTTCCTTTTTATTAATGGTAAAGCTGTTGGTGTGTTAGAAGCAAAGAGGGAAGATATAGATGCTCTTTCCGATAAGGTATGTGAGCAGGCGGCATTATATGCTAAAAGTGTTCCTCATATCTATCAGGCATATCAGAAACCATTGCCGTTTATCTTCACGTCAAATGGCAAGGAACTGTATTTCTGTGATTTTCGTGAACAAGAGCAGGGCTTTAAACAGATCATAGCTATTCCGACTCCCTATGAATTAGTCAAACAGTTGGGAATAAGTGATTATTTCGCAGGACTTCCAACTTTGCAGAAAAAAGGATTACGTGATTGCCAGTACGAGGCTGTAACCGAGCTGGAAAAAAGTTTTCGTGCAGGACAGAACCGGGCTCTGATGGTTTTGGCGACCGGTGCAGGCAAGACATATACGGCTTGCCTTGCCGCATACCGTCTGCTATCCTACACTCCCATGCGAAGAATACTGTTTCTGGTGGACAGGAATAATCTGGGCAAACAGGCAGAGGGTGAATTCGGAACTTTTCGGTTGACAGAAAACGGAGAGGCCTTCAATACCATATTTACGGTGAACAGGCTTCGTTCCTCATCCATTCCGTCAGACAGTAATGTGATTATTTCGACTATTCAGCGACTTTTTTCATTCTTGAAAGGGGATACTATCGAAGATAACGATGAAGATGATGGCAATGAACCAACCGAAGAAATCATTTTGCCGCCTAATCCGAACCTACCGCATGATTATTTTGATCTGATCATCATAGATGAATGTCACCGTTCAATATATGGCAACTGGCGGAAAGTTCTGGAGTATTTCGATATAGCAAGACTCATAGGCTTGACAGCCACGCCTGTTCCTGAAACCATGGCATTCTTCAATAATAATCGCATAGTCAACTATACCTTGGAAAAAAGCATAGTTGATGGTGTTAATGTGGATTGCCGTGTGTATAGAATCAAAACACAGGTGACGGAAAATGGCGGTGCTATATTGGAAGGGGAAAAGGTAAAAGAGGAAACACGCTATACAGGAGATATTAAAACCATCTTAAACAAAGAAGCCAAGACCTATACTAACAAGGAGTTAAACCGAAGTGTCATCAACCCGGCACAAATCAAGCTTGTCCTATCCACTTATCGGGATGCTGTCTATACCGAACTGTTCAATGACCCTCAAAGGGAAGCCAATTTTGACTGGCTACCGAAGACATTGATATTTGCACTCAACGAAACTCACGCTACCAATATCGTGCAGATAGCGAAAGAGGTATTCGGGCGTACCGATAACCGTTTTATACAGAAAATAACATATTCTGCAGGTGATAGCAACGAGCTGATACGCCAGTTCCGAAATGACAGGGATTTCCGTATAGCAGTGACCTGCACGTTAGTCGCGACAGGGACTGACATAAAGCCGTTGGAGGTGGTGATGTTCATGCGTGATGTCGAATCGTTGCCTCTCTATATACAGATGAAAGGACGCGGTGTTCGCACCATCGGAGATGAACAACTGCGTAATGTGACCCCGAACGCTTTTAGCAAAGACTGCTTCTACTTGGTAGATGCCGTAGGTGTAACTGAACACGAAAAGACGATACCGACGGCTACGGATGAACCGACAACAAAGATTATCTCCCTTAAAGAACTATTGGAGCGTATCAGTCATGGTTATATTCCTGATGAGTACCTGCAACGTCTTGCCGCAACGCTTTCCAGAATATATAACAAGGCAGACAACTCTCAACGGGCAGAGTTTGCTCGTCTGGCTCATGATGACATGAAAGACCTTGCTTCCCGGATTTATGGTTCACTTGAAAACGGCATGCTTCCGCCTTTTATCAGTGTTGATGAGCCAAATAACGAGCGAAAGGGATTGGTTGCTCCTCTTGCCAATCATGCGGATGCAAGACGATATTTGCTTATTCTCGCCGCCGGATTTGTCAATACGCTGATGCCGGGAGAAGACACGCTTATCTCGAAAGGTTTTTCCATTGAAGAAGCCAAAAATACAACCGAGGCTTTCGAGAAGTTTTGTAGAGAACACAGTGATGAAATTGAAGCATTGCGAATCATTTACAACAATGAAGGAGAACCTATTACCTATTCAATGTTGAAAGATTTGGAGAATAAGCTCAAAATGGCAGACAACCATTTCACTTCCAAACAACTTTGGAACTCGTATGCCATTCTTAATCCAAACAGCGTGCGACGTTCCACTACAAAAGAAGAAAGCGATGCACTGACAAATATTATCCAGCTTGTGCGTTATGCCTTCCGGCAAATCGAACGGTTGGATAGCGTGGTAGCTACCTCCAAGCAGTATTTCAATCTGTGGTTAGGACAAAACCAACGTGAAATAACCGATAAGCAGCGTGAAGTGATAAGTCGCATAGTGGATTACATAGCCTCCAATGGTGCTTGTACAGTGAAGGATATCCGTGAAGACGATGCGACCCATGCGGCACAAATGATACGGGCGTTCGGTAATATGCAGAAAGCAGACGATGCGCTCCGTTCTCTTTATACATTCGTGGTTTTAAGAAAAGCAGCATAAAAATATGGCAACAAATAATACAACAGAGCAATCACTTACAAAGAAGGTATGGAATCTGGCAACTACTCTTGCCGGGCAAGGAATTGGGTTTACCGATTATATAACCCAGCTTACCTATCTTCTGTTTTTGAAGATGGATGCCGAGAATGTGGAAATGTTTGGAGAAGAATCCGCTATTCCAGACGGCTATCAGTGGGTGGATTTGATTTCTCTTGACGGTTTGGAACTGGTTAGGCAGTATGAAGATACGCTTAAACTACTTAGTGAACAAGAGAATCTGATTGGCACTATATATACAAAGGCACAAAATAAGATTGACAAGCCTGTCTATTTGAAAAAGGTCATTTCCATGATTGATGAAGAGCAATGGCTTATCATGGATGGTGATGTGAAGGGAGCTATTTACGAAAGCATTCTTGAAAAGAACGGACAGGACAAGAAAAGCGGTGCCGGACAATATTTTACGCCTCGTCCGCTTATCAAGGCGATGGTGGATTGTATAGCTCCGCAAATTGGAGAAACGGTCTGTGACCCGGCTTGTGGAACAGGTGGTTTCCTTTTGACTGCATACGATTATATGAAAGGACAATCGGCAAGTAAGGAGAAACGAGATTTCCTGCGTAATAGTGCCTTACATGGTGTGGACAATACTCCATTGGTGGTAACGCTTGCTTCTATGAATCTGTATTTGCATGGCGTAGGTACAGACAGAAGTCCTATTGTGTGTGAAGATTCGTTGGAAAAAGAACCAGCTACTCTTGTAGATGTAGTACTTGCAAATCCTCCGTTCGGAACACGTCCGGCAGGATCTGTTGACATTAACCGTCCGGATTTTTATGTAGAGACAAAGAATAACCAGTTGAACTTCCTCCAGCATATAATGCTGATGCTTAAAACCGGAGGACGTGCAGCCGTAGTATTGCCGGATAATGTTCTTTTTGAAGGAGGTGCGGGTGAAACGATACGAAAGAAGTTGCTGACGGATTTTAATCTGCATACCATTCTACGCTTGCCTACGGGTATATTCTACGCTCAAGGCGTAAAAGCCAATGTCCTGTTCTTTATGAAAGGACAACCGACAAAAGAGGTCTGGTTTTACGACTATCGTACAGGTATCAAGCATACTCTTGCCACCAACAAGCTCGAACGCCATCATCTGGATGATTTCGTCTCTTGTTACAATAACAGAGTAGAAACCTACGATGCGGAAAACAATCCGCAGGGACGATGGCGGAAATATCCGGTAGAAGATATTTTTGCCCGAGACAAAACGAGCCTTGACATTACATGGATAAAACAGGGTGGAGAGGAGGATGAGCGTACCTTGGCGGAACTGATGGCGGATATAAAAGAAAAAAGCCAGACGATAAGTGCTGCTGTGGCAGAGCTTGAAAAACTGTTGGCAAACATAAATGAAGATTGAATCTATGGGAGATAATAAGATAACCGTTTCAATTGAGCAGCAGTTCGGGGAAGTCATAGACATCATTCTCCAGCATAAAAGCCGTGCTTCTAAAGCGGTCAATAAGGAGTTGTTGCTTACGGCATGGCATGTGGGAGGTTATGTTTCAGCCAAACTGAAAAGCGAAGAATGGGGAAGTAAGGTCGTGACGCAACTGTCTGAATATATCCGCTCACAGCGGCCTGATATTAAAGGATATAGCAGAAGAAGTATTTATAATATGGTCATGTTTTATGATGCGTATTCTACAACGTCTTTTTTAACGACAGTGGAGAATTTCTTGTCTTCGGAATTTGTGCAGCCAACGACTGCACAAATAGAGGCATCTAATTTTGAACCTTCATCGGACCATGCGATAACTGTGCAGCCAAAAACTGCACAAATTGTCCAGACGGTAATAGGACAGATGCCGAAGATACTGGAGTTGACCACATTGACCAACCATATAGAGATACTATGCCGCTGTAAAAATAACGAAGAACGGATGTTCTACATACTCTATGCCAATAAAGAACATCTGGTAAAACGGGAACTACAGCGTTGTATCTCGAACCAGACATTTTCGGCTTTATTGGGCAGCAAGGACAATATGTCAAAAGGATTGCTTGAGACATACCCTAATGCTCCCATTATGTTCAAAGACACATTGTTTGTTGATTTCTTGGATTTGCCGAAAAAGCATAGTGAATCCCGGTTGAGAAACGGATTGCTGGAGCACATGAAGCAGTTCATTCTTGAATTGGGCAAGGATTTCATATTCATGGATCAGGAATATCGTCTCAATATCGGGGCTTCCACATTCAAGGCTGACTTGTTGTTCTTTCATCGTGGATTGCAGGCACTGGTTGCTGTAGAATTGAAAAAGACCAAATTCCATCCTCGCGACCTCGGCCAGTTGGAATTTTATCTGGAAGCACTCGACCGTGATGTGAAACGTTCCAATGAGAATCCGTCCATTGGTATAATTCTCTGTCCGGAAGCTGACCGGGTAGTGGTGGAATATGCTATGAGTCGGAGTATGAGCCCTACGATGATTGCAGAATATAAGCGCATCCTTATTCCGCAGGAACGTATGCAAGAGAAACTGAACGAATTTTGTAACCTGTTTCTGAATAAAGACTGATCGCCATGGATACCAAGAAATTACGTCAAAAGATATTAGACCTTGCCATTCATGGCAAACTCGTACCGCAAGACCCGAATGATGAACCTGCATCTGTCCTGCTTGAGCGGATCAAAGCGGAGAAAGAACGATTGATAAAAGAAGGGAAGATAAAGCGGAGCAAGAAGTCTGCAAAGACTTCTGATACGCCCCATTATCAGCAGGATGTACCGTTTGAGATACCGGGAAATTGGGTGTGGACGAGTCTTGGAGAAATATGTTTATTCTTATCTAGAGGTAAATCACCAAAGTATTCAGATACAGATAAAACTTATCCTGTATTTGCTCAAAAATGTAATCTAAAAGAAGGTGGTATATCTTTAGAACAAGCACGCTTCTTAGATCCATCTACAATTTGTAAATGGAGCGAGGAGTACAAACTAAAAACCGGAGATGTGCTTGTTAATTCAACAGGAACAGGGACAGTTGGGCGAACTCGACTTTTCCACGAAAGTTATTTGAAGCATTATCCTTTTGTTGTACCTGATTCTCATGTCTCTGTTATAAGGACTGCTAGCGAGATTAAATCTGAATTTGTTTTTGCTTATATCTCATCGAAACTTATACAAGAGTACTTGGAAGATAATCTTGCAGGAAGTACCAATCAAAAGGAATTATATATCGGAGTTTTGTCGGATTTATCATTTCCACTTCCTCCTCTTGCAGAACAACAACGCATTGTAGCTGAAATCGAAAAATGGTTTGTTTTGATTAATGAAATAGAACAAGGTCAAACAGATTTACAGTCTGTCATTAAACAGACTAAAAATAAAATCCTTGATTTAGCTATACATGGCAAATTCGTGCCGCAAGACCCGAATGACGAGCCTGCATCGGAACTGCTCAAACGTATCAACCCGAAGGCCGAAATCACTTGTGATAACGGGCATAGTGAGAAGTTACCGCAAGGTTGGATATGGACGACTTTAGGGAATATAGGCGTTTGGCAGGCAGGTGGCACGCCAAGTCGCTCAAACAAATCTTATTTCGCTGGAAATATACCTTGGCTTAAAACTGGTGATTTGAATGATGGTTTTATCTATGAAATTCCAGAAAGCATTACAGAAGAAGCTGTTGCAAACTCATCTGCTAAAATTAATCCTATAGGAAGCATTCTTATTGCTATGTATGGTGCAACAATAGGTAAATTAGGAATTCTTACATTCCCTGCAAGTACGAATCAAGCCTGCTGTGCTTGTGTCAAGTATTTTGCGATTACTCAGCCTTATCTATTCTATTTTTTATTATCACACAGGAAGGATTTTATCGCAAAGGGCGGCGGTGGTGCACAACCGAATATTTCAAAAGAAATAATCGTAAATACAGCGATTCCACTTCCTCCATTATCCGAACAACAACGCATAGTTCAAAAGATAGAAGAGTTATTTTCAACTCTTGACAGCATTCAAAATGCCTTAGAAGCGTGATAGAGTACGCTTCTAAGGTATTACATTACCAATTTACAACCTTGTCAACTATTTTTTGTTGTTCGCTGGCAGTGCGACGCAAATAGATGCGAGTAGTCTCTATGCTTTCATGCCCCATAAGGTCGGCAAGTAATGCGAGGTCATTGAAACGGTCAAGAAAGTTTTTGGCAAAGCGGTGGCGAAAAGAATGAGGATAAACTACATCCTTGTTTAAACCGTATTTTTCAGCAAAGTGCTTTAGCTGTTGGGCTATGCCGCGTGTTGTGATACGCTGTCCAAAACGGTTAAGGAAAATATAACCACTTGTCATGCTCTTACTTTTCAACCATTGGGTAGCTTCACTCCGCAGATTTTTGGGAATATAAAGGCGGCGTATTTTCCCACCTTTGCTATAAAGGTCGAGGTAGCCCACTTTTACATGTTCAACCTTGATGTGTAGCAGCTCGCTCACACGGGCACCTGTAGCGGCCATAAACCAAA
>ERZ827088.1045-NODE-1045-length-36625-cov-3.144709_pt1 | contig 36625 bp, 23 predicted proteins | sample MGYA00519922_ERZ827088 | MGnify/ENA primary metagenome ERZ827088 (study PRJEB31778, sample SAMEA3449254) | human gut metagenome | biome: human gut; feature: human-associated habitat; material: faeces | place: United Kingdom | collected 2010/2012 ...
AGCCAGGGTTGGCGTTCGTTGCGTTGCGGGCAGTCTACCGGCATACCTTTATAGTTGCCGAGGATACCCCACCAAGCGTTTTTGACGATCTGATTGAGTAGCTCATTTGATGAAGAGAAGTCTCCGATGACCTCCATTTCATCGCTGACGACCTCGGCAGTGAAGATGGAAGCCAGTTGCGAAATATCGGAGAGTGGATAACCGCTCACTTCGACAAAGCGGAAACCGTGGTATGAAAATATCGGAGCCCATGTTTTTCCTCGTTCTTTGCCATTGCATATATAGATGTCGGTCGAGAGGGCATCACGGAAATTTTCTGTGTAGAGAGCCATCCCATCGTCGGTAAGTCGCTCGGCATAACGCACTTTTATGGTGTCGCCTTCTTTGCCCATAATACTCATTTTTACCCATCCGGCCATATTCTGACCGAAATCGATGATAAAACCGTTGGCATTTTTTATAATGCTTTTCGGTTTTATTTCCTGCCATACTTTCATGCCGGGCATCATATGGCCACGCAGAGTACCGGTGGGTATGCTTACTCGTTCGGCCGGCAGCCAAGCCGTATCGTCATATCCGGGCGAAGCCCAATCTCCCAACTCTTTACGGGCATCGTATATCTCTCCGTCGTATTCGTTGTTACTGCGAATGGGGCCATCGGGATTTATTTTCCAATCGGTATTGCTGTTGATGATCTCGCGCTTGCCATCGGTATATTCGATAATAAGATTCAGGCGCAATTTGGGATAGCCGAAATTAGTGATTTTGTAAGGCTTGTAATTTTGTCGCATAGTATAGAATCGCCCATTGCCTAATACGACTCCTATGGCGTTTTCTTTTTGTAGAAAAGAGGTAACGTCGTAGGTGTTGTAAAGAATGGTTTTTCGATAATCGGTCGGAGCCGGAGTAAGCACTTCGTTGCCCACTTTCTTACCGTTGATATAAAGTTCGTTCAGTCCCAAACCCGAGATAAAAACGGTGGCTCGTTTTACGTTTTTGGTGGCTTTGAATTCGGTGCGTAAATATCTGGCCGATAGCTTGCTATGTAGTGATTCGTCGTCCCACGACATGGCTCGATCGAGTCCTATCCAACGCCCTCTCCAACGGTTTTCCGATAATAATCCTGTTGAGAAACGGGCTATATGGCTCCATGATGTTTGGTATGGTTTCCCTTTTCCGTATGAGGCGGTTATTTGTACTTTCCAATATGCATGGAGATTACTGCCGAGCGGTTTTCCCCGGTATGGAATCCATAAGGAACTGTCGCTTTTTATAATACCCGAATCCCATAAATCACCTTCTTCCGAGGCGAGTTTGGAACTGTCGCTTGCCACTAAAATTCGATAGGAGAGTTGTACGACGTTGTATTCCGACGATTGTAGCTGCCAACTGAATCGAGGAGTTTCCGTATGGATACCCAACGGATCAGTCATACCTTCGGTCCGTAACTCCGATACGGATACAATCTCCTTTTTTGATTGCGATTGTAGTACCTGAGGTGAAAGGTATAATGACAAGCAAATGCCGATAAGTAGAAAAATGTGTTTTTGCATGGTATAGAAGGTATTATCGGATTTTACTGGATTGTGCATCGGGTAAGGATGCCCATTCGGGCGATACATATGTCTGTGAGGCATCTGTTACGATGAGAACGCAATCGCTTGTCGAAGCATTTTGCGCAGTCGGAGTGAATTTTACGACTTTATTTGCAAATTCTCCGATGTAACGCAATTCTCCGTTTGAAGGATTATACCACCATGCTTTTTTCTTTTTACCTTTTATTTTTGTCAAGTCGATGTCCATTTCGCGTCCGGTGTAGTTATATACCAGCAGATAGTCGTTTCCTCGGGTAGCTATGAGGCGGTCGTATTTCTCTCCGTTTTTCCCGACTATGATACTTTGGTCGGGAATGCGCTCGAAAACAGGGAATGTCAACATCAGATTTTTGAGATATTTCATTTGATTGAATCCGGGGTCGTTGAGAGCCTCATACCAGGGTGTGTGCGCACCGTATGCTCCTCCTGTTCCGGGACGATGGAATTGCATGATATCGTTGTGCCCATAAGTGTGTCCGAAAGCGCCTGCGAAAACCGACCAATAAGCATAACGTCGGCAATCGAAATCTTGCCATAAAGGTTCATTGGGATCATGTAACCCTTGCGGTATTTTTTCGTAAGAAGGTTCGCCGTCGAGAACCGGTTTCATGGGAGTTTTTGCCAAAGAACGCTCTACGTAGCGCCAGTTGTCCTCTTCGGTGTTTTCGGGGATAGGATAGTTCTTATCGTCGCCGCGTTGTCCATAGCGTCGGTGTCCGCTTTGGAACATGTTGAAGTCGAGCCATTCGGCATCGTTGTAATAATCGGCCGATGTCGTTCTTCCCCGGGGGTGAAAGGTCATAAGGTGGTTGGGGTCGTTGGCTTTTATGGCACGGGCCAAAGCATGCCATACTTCCGGTTTTACATCGCCCTGAATATCTCCGCCGATGATCCAGATGATATTGGGAGAATTTTTGTATCGGTCGGCTAAAAATTTTCCGTAAGCTTGTGCTTCTTCAACGGTCATGAGACCCGATTTTACCAAACCTCCCCATATACACACCATACCGATGTATATACCGTTTCTTTCAGCGGTTTTTATGATAAAATCCATGTGGTCCCAATAACCGTAAACTCCTTTTTTATTTATTTCGGAGAAATCGTATCCGTCGGGGTGGGACATTTGTCCATATACATTGTATGCCGGTACACCATTGACGGTTTGAACTTGTACCACATTATACCCGGCTGCTTGGCAACGGCTCAGATAATATCCTGCTTCATCTCGTGTCAGGCGTTCGGGTAGCAGCCAGCCGGTATCTCCCAACCAGAAAAAGGGTTTCCCGTTTTCGTGTTTCAAGTAACGATGTTCTTCCGAGACACACAGATTCCCGTTTTTCCAAGGGATATACGTCGGAGATTTTGCAGCATATATACTGCCGATGGCCAGAAACCCGATAAGGGTCATTAAAATCGATTTTTTCATAAGCATATGTTTTATTTATTGTTTGTCGAAGGTAATGGTACAGGATAGAGGCCCCAGTGTGGGGCGGTATCCGATCAGTTTTCCGTCGATCCAGACGAATAAGCCTTTACCTTGTCGGTAACGGTCGCCTTTTTTGTCCCAGGCAATAGTAAGATTTCGTCCGTGGTAAAGTACGTTATCGAGGCAGAAGTAGTCCCATGTGTCGTCGGGCAATAACGGGTTTATTTCAAAAGTATTTCCTGCACACGGACGTAAACCGACGAGTCCGGTAATAATCAAGTCATTGAATGTGGAATGATTGTAATACCGGCTGCGTTCCTGCTCGCCTTTGAGCCAGTATCCGGTAACTTCATCGAGGTATTCTCCGATATAAGGACGTCCGTGAAAGTAGTGCGATAGTGTGTATAATTTCAGTTGCCCAAACCAAATGCTGTCGTTTACGAATTCGTTATTTCCGTTTGCATTTAAGTAATTGGCAAGAGCCGTGAGGGTTTGTGATGTTGCAAAAGGCCAAATCGGACCGTTCCATTCGCAACTGGCTTTGAAAACGGCTCGGAACTGTGGATGACGACGTTCTGCCGTCGTCAGTCCGAAAGGTGCAGAAAAACCTTTCGGATCGCTGATTTGTAACCATGCCGAGTCGAATTTCCCTTGTGTCGGCAGATTGAAATACCACGGAGTATATCCGATGGCTTCCCGCACGTTGGCGAGAGTATCTCCCCTGCGTGTTTCAAAGAAAGCGTCGTTTTCGTTCCATAGGTATTTCTCTACAAGGTATTTCAATGTGTCGGCCTTGTTCTTATAAAGAAGGCTGTCGGCGTCTTCTGCATGTCGGCAGGCCTGAAAAATGGCCATGGCATTGCCGTACATATAGGAGGAAATTGTCGGGCGTGCATATTGTTTTTTTCGTCCCCCGCTTATACTCTCTTCCATTGCGTCTTGTACGTCGCTTTGCCAGTAAAGGCCGTTCGGCAAACGGTGGGTCTTTTCCCATCGGGAATATTCCCGTTTCATATCGGGAAGCAAATCCGCAAGGAAAGCGGAGTCGTCGGTAACAAGCCAGCTGTTATATATGGCATACGGTGTCCAAGAACTATACCGATCCATGCGTTCCATCGGTTTCCCGTCATTACCCCGATACCATGTATAGACGATTTGGCGTAGATAGCAGGTGTCTCTCAACCAGCGGCATTCGTGTATGTGATGGCCCAATGCACTCGATATGAGATTGTATTTGTCGGCATACGAGCGGGGTACGAGAAATTCGGTCATGGCATAACCTACCGGTGTGTTTTTGATATGTTTTCTCAGAGTCCACCATCGGTAATAATAAATTTCTTCCATGTTTCGATCCGGACAATCGAATAACGGAATATTTGTTTCGAGCCAGTCGGCCGATTGGTCGTTGGGTATGGCTTGTGCGATATTCTCGTCTTCCATACGGTTGAAGTAGTCGATGTAATGTCGATAGTCGTTGAAGTCTAAAAGATTTGCCGTACGGTCGCCCGATGTTCGGAGTCTGGCTATGCGGTAGGTTGCCGGGGTTTCTTCTTGTCCGGCATTTTCGAGATCGAAATATTGGTCAGCCGGCGTGTCGGGGGTCGGTATCGAATTGATGGAGCCGGTACGGAATATAATGCGTTCGATTCCCGGTACAGGAGCGAAGAACATACGTGTCGTTTTTTTCTTACCGTTGATATAAACAGTATAATTGCGGTTTCCGACCGATAGTTCCACATCGATATGGTAGATTTCTCCGGGAGAGTATTTCCCCATTTGGGAATAACGGGCCCCTCCTTTGGCTCGCATGATACTGTCGGTAAATTCCACTCTGGCGCAGGGGATACCTTCGGCATCGGCAAAGTCGATTTGCAAGTTCCCATATCCAGTTTGTTCGGCCATAATATCGAACGAAACTTTCAGTACTCGGCTTTCCGGTATTTTCCGTTCGACCCAAGCGAAAGAGAATGGATCTTTGTCGGTGATTGTGAGCCAGCGTGTTCCTTTTTTATTTTCGAGAGTAACCGGTGTGGCTATTCCTGCATAGAGATTCCATTCCCGCAAGTCGCACAGTTGCGTCGCATGGCTTATGTCGTCCTGCACGTATTCGGTAACTTTTTGACGCACCGGAACGGGGATATGACTTACCCATATATCTTCTTTCCCGACGCTGTATGATACCCACAAATCTCCGTCGGGAGGCGTCCCGTTACCCGGTTGGATACCACGTGCATATTGCGGCCCGAAACTTTTGTAATTGCCGCCGTAACGCATCGGGGGGACAATCCCGTGTATGAGATTCAGTGTCGTGTACTCCAATCCGTCGTTACTTAGCGAAATGGCTAACGGCCATCTGTATTCGGCCGGATTGTATACGGTTGCATAAGTATCATCGCTCAATTTTTGTCCCCAGATTTTGGCGTTGCTGTTGACAAATCCTTTGGCTCGCTCTACGGGTTCTTCCCAAGTATTGCCCCCGTCGTTACTGATAGAGGTGAGTGCATGTTTCCATAATCCGATGATACGGTCATCGGGCAAATAATAGTAACAAAAAGCTTTATAAGGTTTGTTAAGCGGAAGCATGGGGTCGTTACGGTCGGCCTCTTCAACCATTTGCATACGGTAAAGCGGATTATCCATCATTTCCCGACAGGCTTTTATAAAACCTTTGTCGCGTGCACGGGTATAGAAAGGGTAGTCGGTATTCTTTTCGTTGAAATCGTGATTGTAATAGACAAAATAAATAGGGCCGAACGTACCGTCTTTTTTTATTTCCCTTACAACGCGGCCTATACCGTTTCCGTCATTGGGATCGTCTTTTCTGTCGAGAGCAATACCGTAATTGCCAGTGGCCAATAACCGTCCGTTCGATGCCACGTAAAAGCCTACACGCTGGTGCATGATGGCTGTAAGGTTGTGTGCAGTATCGGTTCGTCCCTTTTTGGTAAAACCTTCGGGTACTTTATATTCCGGAAACAAAATTTCGGGAGAACTCCAATGATACCCGTCGGGCGAAGTCATGAGTACCGTGCGCGACGGAGGAATGTGTTCGTCGGTACTGTCGCAAAGGAAATGAAGATAGAATTTCCCGTTCCAATAACACATCATGGGCTGGTGGTTGTAAGTCCACCCGAAATTGTAAGTAGCTGTAATACTGTCGCGATTGGCCCGTAACAATTGTATGTTGTGGACTCCGACGGCGGGAGAGAGTTGCCCGTCATGACGATATGGATTGGAAAGTTCTGTTCCTGTATAACAAACTCTGTCTTGTGCCGAAATAAAAGCAACAGACATAAATAGAAAGACCGTTGTCAATAGAGCGGGAACGGAGTACTTCATGGTATGTATTTTTAACAAGGTAAAGATATTTAGAAAATTTTCGTTTTCAAACGATTAAAATATAAAACTGTATCGAGTTTATTTTTTTTATCATTTAAGTGTAATATTTGTTCGTAGGACGGTCAAAAAATGAAAGAGAATACCTGTGGGGTATTCTCTTTCATTTTTATTCAATTAAGGATCAGACTGGTTTAAGGCATAAATTTATTATCGAACAAGGCTTTTCAACCAAGTGATTTCTTCCGGCCATCGGTTTTCGTCGGGCGTTTCGAGAATGAGGGGTATGTCGTCGATGCGGCTGTCTGCCATGATCCGCTCGAACAATCCGCTGCCTAACGTTCCTTCCCGAAGTACTTCATGACGGTCGACATGGGAGTCCAATCCCTTTTTGGAGTCGTTTATATGCATGCCTCGGAGATATTTCAAGCCGACGATGGCATCAAGTTGCTCAAACGTTTCTGAAAATCCTTCTGGAGTAATCAGGTCGTATCCGCCAGCCAATGCATGACACGTGTCGATACAGATTCCGATACGGCTTTTATCTTCTACTTTGTCGATGATGTGAGCCAGATGCTCAAATCTAAATCCCACGTTAGAACCTTGTCCGGCCGTATTTTCGATGACGGCAGTAACCCCAAGTGTCTTATCGAGAGTGATGTTTATCGATTCGGCTATCCTGTCGAGGCATGCATCGATCGATATTTCTTTCAGGTGGGAACCGGGGTGGAAGTTGAGCAAGGTCAATCCCAATTGCTCACATCGCTGCATTTCATCGAGAAAGGCAGCCCTCGATTTTTCCAACCCTTCGGTCTGCGGGTGCCCCAGATTAATAAGATAACTGTCGTGAGGTAGAATTTGTCGAGCAGTATAACCGTAGGTTTGGCAACGTTCTTTAAAGGTCTATGCTTTTTGCTGATAAGGGGGCAGATACCCATTGTCGTTGATTTTTTGTAAAAAGAGCAAAAGCGGTTGCTCCTATGTTATGTGCATTTTCGGGTGCGTTTTCTACGCCGCCCGATGCACTTACGTGTGCGCCTATGTATTTCATAATGATAAAAATTATTGGAATATAAAATCGTATAATTCGCAGAGCGATTGGCCTTCCACATCTGATGTGAATAGTATGTAGAGTGCATGTTTTCCTTTCAATCCTTTCATGCCCGAAAGTGTGGCGGTGCGTTCGCTCACTGTACCGTCGGACGTGGAGTCGAGCTTCAATCGGCCTATCTCTTTACCTCCCCGGCTTTTCCACGGACTGTCAATCATGAAAATGATTTCCCCGTCTATGCCTGTCGATTTCAGTCGCAGGCATAATTCAGCTTTTTTACGGCGTCCCAATAAGTCGAAATTGAAATATTTATACCCGATGATGGAGCCGTTTGTGTTGTTTACGACCGGTGCATGAAAGGTATTCAGGCTGTAAGAGGCGTCGAGGCCATCATCTCCCGCATAAGTCGCTTTGACATAGGAGCCGCTGTGTATGTAGTTGGGGTATTTCTTGATAATAGGAGTGGGCCCGGTATAGTAGCAGGCAATACCGGCCGGTTGGCGTTCAAAAGGATTCAATCCTTCGGAACAAAATCCTTCGGAGGTGTATTCGGCCTCGGAAATTTCCACTTTGTCTTTTTTTACGCTGACGGTAACCGGTGCGACCATGGCCTGACGCGAAAATTCATTTGTCCCTATTTGTCGGTGATAGAAAACATACCATTGCCCGTTTATTTCGGCCAGACTGCCGTGGGTGTTCCCTCCCGGATTGGCCGTAGGAATGACTTTGCCTTCTTCGTCGTATCCGCGAGCGCGGCCATCAATAAGGGTTCCTCCGTAAGTGAACGGTCCTAACGGGCTGTCGCTGTAAGCGTAAGCCAATGTATAGTTGGTGGAAGGAAGCGAAAATTCTCCTTCTTGGGTAACCCGGCTATATATGAATACATATTTACCATTGATTTTCCGCATCGAGGAGGCTTCAAAAAATCGGAATTCGCCTTCTTGTTTACAGCCCGAAATCATATCTTCTACAATGTCGGTACCGGGTTTTACGGTACACATGGTTGTAGGGTCGAGTTCGGCGCCGAAAGAGCGATTGAATCCCCAATAACCATATATCCGTCCGTCGTCATCGCAAAAAATAGCAGGATCGAACCCGAATATACCATAAGTGGTGCGACCGTCGTCATTCCAATTGCATACCTCAAAAGGACCATCGGGACGATAGGATTTAGCTATCATGTTTTGTCTGCCGCCGACTTGGTTGTTAGGACATAAATAATACACTTTACGGCCGTTTTCAATACATTCCATTACATCGGGTGCATACAATACATCGGCCAGAGTGTCGGGTGTGAAAGGCTTGCCGTCTTGGGTAAATTCCGATTTGAAAATCACACCGTCATACCGCCATTCACGTAAGTTATCGACCGAGGCCGACCATACGACTTGGTCGCGTCCGCAATAGTGTGTGCGTAGATTATCGTGCGAACCGTAGATATATACACGGAAAGAACCGGGTTTGTCGGGATCCTCAAATACATACGGTTCTCCGTCGGGAATATGTTCCCACAAAGGAAGAAACGGATTTTGTGCATTAGCATAAAATCCGCAGACAGCGAGTACGATAATAAGGCCAAATAGTTTCCTCATGTTGTGATAACTGTTTTTATGCGAAAAATTTTTCATAAAGATATTGAATATATTGGTTGGAGACAAATTAAGAAACAATTCTTTTCAAATGATAACCGATGATAAAATGTTGAATGGACAGTTTGTTTCTTGTTATTCGGATTTTCATATATCTGATTTTGCAGAGAGAAGAAGCTTTCTTGTTGGTTTGATAATGAGTCGGATAAGGGTTGGGCCGGTAAAAAACGATTGAAATTTATTTTATACTGTCTTTCCTTTCGCTATATTTGTAGAATATAGGATACGGCTTGGCGTCGTCAAATTCAAAAACTTCATTTTCATTTGCCCCTGCACTCGCCTTTCACTATATTTGTCTGTTGGAAAATCAGTGATGGTATTATGAATAATTTTTCTTTTCACAGCCCAACCGAGTTTGTATTCGGGAAAGATACGGAAAAACAAACCGGCCTTTTGTGTAAGAAGTACGGGGCAACACGAGTATTGATCGTATATGGTGGCGGTTCGGTTGTACGTAGCGGCCTGTTACAGCGGGTAGAACAATCGTTGGAAGATGCCGGTATATCTTATGTCGAGCTGGGTGGCATTCAGCCCAATCCTACCGATCCGAAAGTCTATGAAGGGATAGATCTTGCACGTAGGGAAAGGGTCGATATGTTGTTGCCTATCGGTGGCGGATCGGTGATAGATACGGCGAAGGCTATTGCTGCCGGAGTTCCTTATGAGGGGGATTTCTGGGATTTTTTCATACGGAAAGCCATTGTGAAAAAGGCTTTGAAGGTCGGCGTCGTGCTTACGATTCCTGCTGCCGGAAGCGAAGGGTCGGGTAACAGTGTTATCACCAAGCTCGACGGATTACAGAAATTGAGTCTACGTACCCCAGATACATTGCGTCCCGTCTTTGCTGTCATGAATCCGGAATTGACTTATACATTGCCCTCTTTCCAGACGGCATGTGGTATTGTAGATATGATGGCTCATATCATGGAGCGCTATTTTTCCAATACTTCGGGCGTGGAAATTACCGACAGATTGTGCGAGGGAACGTTGAAAGCGATCATGAAAGAAGCGGCTGTTGTCATGCAGAAACCGAACGATTATGATGCCCGTGCCAATTTGATGTGGAGCGGAACGATTGCGCACAACGGTATTTGCGGGGTCGGGAGGGAAGAAGACTGGGCATCGCATTTCATGGAACACGAAGTGAGTGCCGTTTATGATGTGTCTCACGGTGCGGGATTGGCGGTTATTTTTCCGGCATGGTTGACTTTTATGGCCGAACATCATGTCGAAAAAGTTTATCAGTTTGCCGTGCGGGTGATGGCTATTCCAGCCGGGAAAGATAGAAAGGCCGTTGCATTGGAAGGTATTGATAGGTTGAAAAACTTCTATACATCGATCGGTATGCCTGTCAATTTCGGGGAGTTGGGAATCGAAAATCCCGATATCGATTTGCTGGTGAAAAAATTGCATGCAAACAAAGGCGAGCAAGTCGGGTGTTATTTTAAACTTACATCGGAATACAGCAGGGAGATATACGAAATAGCTTGTAGGTAGATAAGATTTGTTGTCGGTTTATTCGGTGAGAAATGTTAAGCAAGAATAAAATAAAATTTATACAATCGTTGGAGCGGAAAAAGGCCCGGAAGGAATACGGGTGTTTTTTGGCCGAAGGCAATAAGTTGGTAGAAGATACGATTGTTGCATTTTCATGCAAATTGCTGGTGGCGACATCGGAATGGTTACAAGCGCATCCCCGAGTACAAGCCGACGAAGTCGTAGAAGCGTCTCCCGATGAGATATGCCGGGCATCGTTGCTCTCTTCACCACAGGACGTGATAGCTGTTTATGAAATCCCGCAGTATACCGTACAGCCGACATCGTTGTCGCAACAGTTGGTTTTGGCCCTTGATACGGTACAAGACCCCGGGAATCTCGGTACGATTGTGCGCATCGCCGACTGGTATGGTATAGAGCATATTCTTTGTTCTCCGCTTTGTGCCGACCTTTACAACCCCAAAGTCGTACAAGCTACTATGGGAGCTTTGGCTCGCGTACAAATACATTATGTCGAGCTGGTCGATTTTCTCCCACAAATCAAAGCACCGATATACGGAACATTTCTTGATGGTGAAAATATTTATACCCAATCTCTTACACCGTCGGGTATCATAGTGATGGGAAACGAGGGAAACGGTATATCACCAGAAATAAGGAGCCTTGTTACTCATACACTTTTTCTTCCCAGCTATCCCGAAGGTAGAGCAACGTCCGAATCTCTCAATGTCGCAGTTGCAACGGCAGTGGTTTGTTCTGAGTTTCGTCGTCCCAAATAAAAAATCTCCGGTGATATTCTCCGGAGATTTTTTAGAATTATAGAATATATTTTTTACAACCCTTTTGACTTGGCTTCATTCCAAAGTGAGTCCATCTCTCCGAGTGTCATTTCTTTAAGATTTTTATTTTGCCGTTTTGCCGTTTCTTCTATGTAGTTAAAGCGCTGTATGAATTTTTGATTGGTTCTTTCGAGTGCGTTTTCGGGGTTGATTTTATGAAGCCTTGCTGCATTGATGAGGCTGAATAACAGATCTCCGAATTCTTGTTCGGCTTTATTTTCATTCAAGTGGATCAGTTCGTTTTCAAATTCTCCGATTTCCTCTTTTACCTTATCCCACACCTGTTCTTTTTCTTCCCAATCAAACCCTACATTACAAGCTTTCTCTTGTATGCGGTAAGCTTTGATAAGGGCAGGCAGAGTATTCGGGACCCCGGCAAGAACGGTTTTGTTACCTCCTTTTTCTTTCAATTTGAGTGCTTCCCAATTTTGTTCGACTTGTCCCGATGAATCGACTTGTGTCGATCCGAAAACATGTGGGTGGCGGTAGATTAGTTTTTCGCACAATGCGTCGCAGACGTCGGCCATGTCGTATAGTCCTTTTTCTTCTCCTATTTTTGCATAAAAAGCTACATGTAGGAGAACGTCGCCCAATTCTTTTTTTATCGATGCTGGATCGTTGTTGATAATGGCTTCACACAACTCGTATGTTTCTTCTATTGTATTGGTGCGAAGAGATTCGTTGGTTTGCTTGCGGTCCCACGGGCATTTGAGACGTAATTCATCGAGTATGTCGAGAAAGCGGCCGAAAGATTCGATCTTTTCTTCTTTTGTGTGTCGAGGTGTCATATCGTATGTTTTTTAGCGAAGACAAAGATAAAAATTTCTGACAGATGAGCCAATTGACAATGATTAATAGATAAAAAATGACATCATCAATTTCTAAAACTCTCGATTTTCTCAAATAATATGCCTATTTTTGCAAACTTACAAAATAATATGAGTTTCTATGATTCCCAAGATCCTGTCGAAAAGCGAGGCCGATGAAATAAGCAGTTGCATCGATGAGGCCAAACACGTCGTCATCGTTTGCCATGTTGCACCCGACGGCGATGCAATCGGTTCTTCTTTGGCTTTATGGCATACGTTGGCCGATTTGGGTAAGGACGTTTATGTGATTGTTCCCGATCCATATCCAGCCAGCCTGCGTTTTTTGAAAGGCTGTAAAGATATACTTGTTTATACCCGTTATACCGACTTTGCTCAAAAACTGATAGAACGAGCCGATTTGATTTTCTGTTTGGATTTCAATGAACCGAAACGGGTCGATTCGATGGAGACGGTTTTGATGGCTTCGAAAGCAAAGAAAATATTGATAGATCATCACCTGTATCCGTCTTCGTTTTGCGATATTACGATATCTCATCCTGAAATATCTTCGAGTTGTGAAGTCTTGTTCCGTGTAATTTGCGGTTTGGGATTGTTCGAGCAGATGTCGGTCGATGCGGCCAATGCCATTTATACCGGAATGATGACCGATACGGGAAATTTTACTTATAATTCGAACTATCCCGAAATGTATATAACCATAGCCGAATTGATAAAGAAGGGTATCAATAAGGATACGATATATGCACGCATTCACAATACGAACAGCGAGGAGAAGTTGCGCTTGAACGGTTTTGCAATTTCGCAAAAGATGGAGGTGTTTCCTGAGTATGATGCGGCGATAATCAGTTTGTCTCAGAAAGAGTTGAACCATTATCATTACCAAAAAGGCGATACCGAAGGTCTTGTGAATGTCCCTCTTTCTATGGAAAATATTCTTTTTTCAGCATTTTTGAGGGAGGAATCGAATCTGATAAAAATATCGTTACGCTCCAAAGGAACGTTTCCTGCCAATAAAATTGCATCGGAGTATTTCAATGGTGGCGGCCATTTGAATGCAGCCGGAGGGGAGTTCTATGGTACATTGAAGGAAGCGGAAGATTTAATGCATAAAATATTGCCGGTTATCGGTGAATTGGCTATTCAATCAAAAAAAGAACAATAATATGAATATGAAATTTTTTATAACGATTTCGGTTTTCTTTTCGGTGTTCGCATTTGCCTCTTGCGACGACGGAAAAACATATATCGAATTGCGAGAAGAAGAAGATAACGCGATAGAAAAATACCTTACAACCGATGGTCGCTGGGTGGCAGATCTTCCCGGTGATGGGAATTTCCAAACAGCAGAGAATACCGATAATCCTCCTTTTTACAGACTCCCCGATGATGTGTATATGCAGATTCTTTCGATGGGATACCGCGACTCTACCAATAGCTTTTTTGTCGCCGATGATAAAGTTTATTTCCGATATACGCGTATGAGCCTGACCGATTGGGCCGACGGTATCGTCTCGACCTCGGGCAACATGAATGATGCAAGTGGGGGTAGTGATAAGTATTATTTTACATATACGACTCAAATGGGTTCGAATTACTCGATGTATTTTGAGTATGGGCTGGGAATCCAATATCCGTTGAGATATGTAGGCAATGGAGCGTTGCTGAATTTGGTCGTTCCATCTAAAATGGGCTTCGCCAGCGAAATCTCCGATGTCATTCCCTATTTATATACCATTAAGTATAACTTGAAAGAAAATTGATAACCCATCTATGTCATTGATAAAATCTATTTCAGGAATCAGAGGAACTATCGGCGGAAAAGCCGGTGAGGGCTTGAATCCGCTTGATATCGTAAAGTTTACAGCGGCCTATGCAACGTTTATACAGCGTACGACAAAGTTGCCGGTAAGGAAAATCGTTGTGGGAAGAGATGCTCGTGTCTCGGGCGAAATGGTCTCTCATTGTGTAATCGGTACTCTCGTAGGTATGGGGTTTGATGTTGTCGATTTGGGTCTGGCTACGACTCCGACCACCGAACTGGCCGTAGTATGGGAAGCTGCTTGCGGCGGAATTATTCTCACAGCAAGCCACAATCCCAAACAATGGAACGCGTTGAAACTATTGAATGAGAATGGCGAGTTTCTGAATGCAGACGAAGGTAACGAAGTATTGCGTATAGCAGAAACCGGTGATTTCGAGTTTGTTGATATTGAAAATTTGGGACACGTAAAAAAAGATAATACATCGATAACTAAGCATATAGATAGCGTATTGTCATTGAAATTGGTCGATGTGGAGGCCATTAAAAATGCCGGTTTTTCTGTCGCTGTTGATTGTGTGAATTCTGTTGGAGGAATAGCCATACCTGCTTTATTGGAAGCATTGGGTGTAAAGAAAATCGTTCCTCTCAACTGCCGTCCCGATGGTCTTTTTCCCCATAATCCCGAACCCTTGCCCCAGCATCTTACCGAAATATCCGATTTGATGAAAAACGGAGGAATAGATGTGGGATTTGTTGTAGATCCTGATGTAGACCGCCTAGCCATTATCTGTGAAAACGGCGACATGTTTGGTGAAGAATATACACTTGTTGCCGTATCGGATTATGTTTTGCGCCATACTCCCGGTAATACGGTTTCTAATTTGAGTTCTACCCGGGCATTGAGAGATGTAACTCGTTCTTTGGGTGGCGAGTATAGCGCCGCTGCCGTGGGTGAAGTGAATGTGGTGGCAAAAATGAAAGAAGTCGGTGCTGTCATAGGAGGTGAGGGCAATGGTGGTGTGATTTATCCCGAGAGCCATTACGGGAGAGATGCCCTTGTGGGTATTGCTCTGTTTCTGACGCATTTGGCTAAGGCGAAAAAACAAGTGAGCGAATTGCGTGCTACATATCCCTCGTATGGAATGACGAAACAACGTATAGATTTGACGCCCGCTATCGATGTCGATGCCTTGCTTCGGGCTGTCAAAGAACAATATGCCCGATACGAGGTTACTGATATAGATGGGGTGAAAATAGATTTTCCCGATGGTTGGGTACATCTGCGAAAATCGAATACTGAGCCGATTATCCGGGTTTATGCCGAGGCGGAGACGGTAGAATCGGCCGAAGAAAAGGCAGCTGCTGTCATGACGGTTATCCGGTCTATGGTAGAGTAAGCTGTACGTTGTCTTTTGGTTCGGATAAAAACAAACTCGATAAATTTCTTTTCCCGATAGAATATGAACAGATTGGAATATGAAATCGAACAGTTCCTACGGAGATTGGAATTGAGCGAAGCCGGTGTCGAGTGGACTAAAAGAATCGTATGGGTAATTGTCATTTTGCTCATTTCTCTTTTGTTGGCGAGAATATTTCGCCATTTTTTTATCCCCGTATTACAGAAGATAAGTAGGCGTACCAAGATACAGTGGGACGACCATTTGTTTGAAGACGATATCATGCACAAGGCCACGAGGCTCATACCTCCTGTGGTCTGGTATTTGCTGTTGCCTTTTGCTTTTGGGAATATGCCGCATTTGCTGGATATTTTTTTGCGGGGTGCCCAAATATATCTTATCGTGGTATCGTTGATGCTCATCAATTCGGTCATGAGTATACTGTATAAGATTTCGAATATGAACGAAACCTTGCGTACACGACCGTTGAAAGGCGTTTACCAAATGGTGATTTTGGTTTCGGGTTGTATCGGTTCTGTCTTGATTATCAGTATACTTCTCGGGAAAAATGCGACAACGATATTGGCCGGATTAGGAGCTTCGGCAGCCATATTGATGTTGATCTTCAAGGATAGTATTCTCGGTCTTGTTGCCGGTGTGCAGCTGTCGGCCAATGATATGTTGCGTCCCGGCGATTGGATTACAATGAATAAATACGGTGCCGACGGTTTCGTAACCGAGGTAACATTGACTACCGTAAAAATACAAAATTTCGATAAGACGATAACGACGATACCTCCGTATGCGTTAGTGAGCGATTCATTCCAGAATTGGCGGGGTATGTTTGAAAGCGGTGGTCGGCGTATCAAACGATCTCTCCTTATCGATGCCCATACGGTGCGATTTTGTACCCAAGAAGAATGCTTACATTTCCGTGAGCGACATTGGATCGGAGAGAATGAGGGACGGGAAGAACGGTCGTTAGTCAATCTGTATGTATATAGGAAATATGTATTAAACTATTTGCATAACTCTCCTTATGTGCACGATGATTTGTTGCAGATGGTGCGTATGTTGCAGCCTACGGCCGAGGGTATTCCTATCGAGGTGTATTGTTTTACACAAGAGACTAATTGGATCAGTTATGAAACCCATCAAGGGGAAATTTTCGATCATTTGTTGGCCGTATTGCCCGAATTCGGACTGCGAATATTTCAGCGACCTTCGGGTATCGATATGCAGGATTTCGGAATAAGAGAAAGCCGCTAATCATTATTCCCGTTTTTGCCAAATTTATGAGAGCCGATTCGGAGTCTTTTACTGTGTGTCCCGTTGGAGTCTGTTTTTTAGATTCACCTTTTTATTTTATCTTTGTACTGAAATTTATCTTGAATATATAGGAATGAAAAATATCCGGAACTTTTGTATCATTGCGCATATCGACCACGGTAAGAGTACATTGGCCGATCGTTTGTTGGAATATACGCATACCGTTGCTCCGAAAGACCTGCAAGAGCAGGTTTTGGACAATATGGACTTGGAAAGGGAACGGGGAATTACGATCAAGAGCCATGCCATACAGATGGAATACGGCTATAAGGGAGAAAAATATATTTTGAATCTGATCGATACTCCGGGACACGTCGATTTCTCTTATGAAGTATCTCGATCAATAGCTGCCTGTGAAGGGGCTCTGCTTATTGTCGATGCTTCACAAGGAATACAGGCGCAGACCATATCGAATCTTTATATGGCCATAGAAAACGATCTTGAAATTATTCCTGTCATGAATAAGATCGACCTCGATAGCGCGATGCCCGATGAGGTGGAAGACCAAATTGTGGAGTTGCTTGGCTGTAAACGGGAAGAAATATTGCGAGCCAGCGGTAAGACGGGACAAGGTGTAGAAGATATCCTCAATGCTATTGTAGAACGTGTTCCCTCTCCCGTAGGCGATCCCGATGCACCTTTGCAATGTCTTATATTCGACTCTGTCTTCAATTCATTCCGGGGAATCATTGCTTATTTTAAGATTGTAAACGGTGTGATTCGTACCGGAGATCGGGTGAAATTTGTCGCTACGGGTAAGGAGTATGAAGCCGATGAAATAGGAGTGTTGAAGTTGGATATGTCTCCTCGTAAAGAATTGCGTACGGGAGATGTGGGATATATCATTTCGGGAATCAAGACCTCACGGGAAGTGAAGGTGGGAGATACCATAACGCATATCGATAGACCTTGTTCCGAGGCGATAGATGGGTTTGAAGAGGTGAAGCCGATGGTTTTTGCGGGGGTATATCCTATTGAAAGCGAAGATTTTGAAGATTTGAGAGCTTCCCTTGAAAAATTACAGCTCAATGATGCTTCTCTTACATTCCAACCCGAATCTTCCGTAGCTCTCGGATTTGGTTTCCGTTGCGGATTCCTCGGGCTTTTACATATGGAAATCATACAGGAACGGCTCGATAGGGAGTTTGATATGGACGTCATTACGACTGTTTCCAACGTTTCGTATAAGGTGTATGATAAGAAAGGAAATATGATCGAGGTGCATAATCCGTCGGGACTGCCCGATGTTACACTCATCGATCATATAGAGGAACCCTATATCAGAGCTTCTGTCATAACGGCGACCGATTATATAGGACCTATTATGACATTGTGTCTGGGAAAACGAGGAGAGTTGGTAAAGCAGGAGTATATATCGGGCAATCGGGTAGAACTGATTTACGATTTGCCATTGGGTGAGATTGTCATCGATTTTTATGACAAACTGAAAAGTATCTCCAAAGGATATGCTTCGTTCGATTATCACTTGCATGATTTTCGTCCGTCGAAACTGGTGAAACTCGATATATTGCTCAACGGGGAGTCGGTCGATGCATTGTCTACCTTGACTCATGCCGATAATGCCGTTGCTTTCGGTCGGCGTATGTGCGAGAAACTGAAAGAGTTGATTCCTCGTCAGCAATTCGATATTGCCATACAAGCAGCCATCGGAGCCAAAATCATTGCCCGGGAAACGGTAAAAGCCGTCCGGAAAGACGTTACGGCCAAATGTTATGGTGGCGACATAAGCCGGAAACGCAAGTTGTTGGAAAAACAGAAAAAGGGCAAGAAGCGCATGAAGCAAATTGGTTCGGTGGAGGTTCCCCAAAAAGCATTTTTGGCAGTGCTGAAACTCGATTGATAACTTATGCGGAACAAAAGTCTTTTTAACTTGTTTTAATCGGAAAAAAGATTTGGTATGATAGATCGCATTTACGCTTTGCGCAAATCTCTGCATAATTATGCCAATGGCGGTTATGTGTTGATTGCCGTTACGGTACTGGCAATGGTTATTGCCAATAGTCCGTTGCAAACCCTTTATTTTTCATGGTGGGAACGGCCGGTATTGCTGCAAATCGGCGATTTTAATCTGTTTGAACATCACGGCCATGCCATGTCATTGATGCAGGTCATCAATGATGCGCTGATGGCTATTTTCTTTTTTTCCGTAGGATTGGAAATAAAGCGGGAGGTCTTGGTCGGAGAGTTATCCTCTTTAAGAAAAGCTCTTTTGCCGGTCATTGCAGCCGTAGGGGGAATCGTATTGCCTATAACGATTTATCGTTCGTTATCGTCAGACGCGGCAATATTGCAGGGTAGTGCAATTCCTATGGCGACCGATATTGCTTTTTCGTTGGGAATATTGAGCATGTTCGGAAAAAGAGTTCCGATAGGATTGAAAATATTTTTGGCGACTTTGGCCATTGCCGATGATATAGGCGGTATATTGGTTATCGCATTGTTTTATACCGAACAATTATCGATTTTATGGCTTGTATATTCGGCATTGGTATTGGGAGTGCTTTTATTGGGATCGCGTTTGCATATCCATAGTAAACTGTTTTATGTGGTCGGTGGCGTTACCGTATGGTATTTTTTCTTGCATTCCGGTATACATCCCACGATAGCGGGTGTATTGGTCGCTTTTTGCGTACCGGCGCATCCGGTAATGGATACGCGACGTTTCATCGATGAAATATGTGAAGCTGTGAGGGACTTTCCCCAGACGAAGCAGATCAAACGCGGTGAAACATATATTCTTTCGCCCGAACAGTTGAATGCATTGAAGTCTGTCGAGTCGGCATCGGATAAGGTGATAAGCCCTTTACAAGACTTGGAAGACACATTGCACCCGCTTATCAATTATTTGATCATACCGTTGTTTGCCTTTGCCAATGCCGGCATTTCATTGTCCGACATTACATTTTTATCTTTGTTTCAGGGAATAAGTTTGTCGATATGGGTGGCTTTGGTGGCCGGAAAGTTTATCGGAATCATGCTGTTTTCTTATCTTCCTGTCGTATTCGGCTGGGCGAAAAAGCCCGATATTGTAACATGGCCTATGATAGCCGGCGTTTCGGCTTTGGGAGGAATTGGATTTACGGTTTCGTTATTTATTGCCAATCTTTCTTTCCCGCTTGATAGCGCAACGAATGTGCTGTTATTGAATCAGGCGAAACTCGGTATTTTGGTCGGTTCTTTGTTGTCGGGTGTGATCGGGTATTTTATTCTATCCTCGACTTTGCCTAAAAAGCCTGTCAACGAGTAAACAAATTTCTGGTAATGGGTGTTTTCCTTTGAAAAATACCTGTTATGATTCTTATTACCGATATCATCAGTTCCCCGGTGGGACATGCGTTATTGCAGCTGCTCTTGTCTCAAAAAGAGCACGAACCGGTGCGGGTGATGGTAACTCCTTACGACAGATTGAGCCATGAAGACGGCTTTGAACCGGTTGTCTCTTCTTTTTATGATTTGCCTTCGCTTGATAGAGCGTTGAAAGGGGTGAATACGTTATTGATATCTACTTTCAATTTGTTTACTGACTGCCGTTGCGGATACTTGAACTTGTTACATGAGGCTGTTGCAGAAGGGGTAAAAAGGATTATATTCATCAGTTCAGCAGGTCGGGGCGATTCGGTCTCCCTTCCTATGCAAGAGAATCGGGAAACAGAGGTGCATATACAGCAGTGCGGCATACCCTATGCTGTTTTCAGGGTGAATATACTGATGGAAAATCTTCCGTTTTTCATAGGGACGGAACAGGGGACGGGTATTTATTATCCTGCGGGGAACGGGCGTGTTGGGTTTGTATCAGTACACGATGTGGCAGAAGCGATACTCCCTTTTGTAACCGGTCGTTTTGGGGTAGAAAATAGGGCTTATACCTTGAGTCATTAAATTACCTATTCCTTCGATGATATAGCGGCAAAACTCTCTCAATATTATTCCGGCCGGGTGAAATACGAGTCGGTCGATTTGGCGTTTTACAGAAAGACGCTTTTACAAATGGATATTCCAGACGATACGGTCGACCGTCTTTGTTCCGTGGCGAAAGCCATATCTTTGAATTGTTACGATTTGAGCGATTATACATTGAAAAGATTGCTCGGCCGTCATGCCGAACAAGAGCAGTTGCGGCAACGCATACGTCGCTGGTTTTCTCAAAAAGAGAGCGGGCCTTTCTTATTCGGTTCTCAGTTGACGATGCTTTCGGATTATTTACACGGAATGTATCGCCATTTATAAAAGAATATTGACCGATGCACCTAAGGTAAACGAAGAAAGATTTTTATTTACGCTTGTTATAACGTTCGGTTTGTCTGCGAAATAGTAGCGATACCGGGCAGGAGTAAGAGTGTAATCGAAAAAGAAGCGGAATCCCATTTTCAGCTTGGCCCAATAGGAGATGTTGAGACCGGTTTGGAAGTCGGGTGCGTGCATCTCTTTCAGTTTCAGGAACGGAATAGTCGTTTCTCCTTCATCTTCGGATAAGTATAATGTTTGCGCATCGGAAAAAGAATAGCCTGCCAGCAGTTTGCTACCTATTGACCATCGGTAAGTCAATGCGCAATCGAAGTAGGCTCCGACAGAGGCCGATACGAAATCTATACCGTCTTCCACTACAGCTGTCTTCCGTCCCGGGAGGTAGGAGGCAAAAGAGTCGTTCATTTGCAACTGTGCCGGGACATGGCTGGCAATGACTTGTCCGCCTATACCTACGTAATTATTGATAAACCATGCCCCTTCGATACCCGAGCTGGCTCCGGCCGAGGTATGGAATACCAATTCGTCCGACAAGCGTATCTCTCTCGACATGAACATATATCCGGTATATAATCCGAGAAACGAGGGAGTCCGGTCAGGAAAACGCAGATCATAGTCATATTCTTTCCATTGTATTCCTTTATCTTTGAAAATCAGTCCCGTGATCCAATACCCCAGCTCCGTCGAGATGATACCGATACCCGCCCCGGCCAGAACATCGGAAATCCAGTGCCGATTGTTGAGCAGTCGGGAATAGGCGGTTGCCGTAGCGATGGTATAGCCCGCTACGCTGTACCACGGACTGCGTATGCCGTATTCCTTGTGGAACATGGTTGCTGCCATGAATGCCGTGGCCGTGTGTCCCGACGGGAAAGAGTTGTGGCTGCCCGAATTAGGTCGTTGCGATTTGGCCGTATATTTGATACCGTTTACAAGGGTTGCCATGATCGCGACGGAGAAAGCGTCGGCGGTAATCATGCGTCCCCACGAACTGCGGCTTTTTACCCCGCCTATTTTCAGCCCGAGCATAAGGACCGCCGGAGCGTATTGCAGGTAATCGTCGTATTTATGGCGGAAGTTGGGAACATAGGCGTTACGCAGGTCGTTGACAGGCTGTTTGGCCCATTCCACGGCTATGCCACTCAGTATGAGCGGAACCGAGACCGATGTCATTTTGAACCACTCTTTCGAGGTGAGTTTGTCGAGCCTCTTCTGTCTTTCCCCGTAGAACAAGGGGCGGGAATAGGACTTGTCGGCATTTATGGAGAGAGCGGCCGGGGAGAGTAGTACCCGGTTTGTCGTATCTGTTTTTTCGAATGCGGCAGCCGGTTGTATGTTTACGGCCGAGATGATTCCTATAATGGAAAGCAGAAAAATCTGTTTATGGAACTTGTGCATGGATAAAAGATATTTTCTGCAAAGGAAAGAATTTTTGCCGAAAAAAGAATAATTTATGGTGAACGAAAAAACGGATTATTTGTTTATAGAAAACAGAAGGGCAGATATAGAGATTTCTTTTTTGTGTTTTGTATTTTCTCAATCGCGGTCTCTATATCTGTTCTTTTATTTTTTCTGTAATCTGTTTACACAATAATTCAAAAGGAAGAGTTCCGTCGACCCAGTGTATGGTGAATCCTCGGCGTTCCATACCCCTGAACCAAGTCATTTGCCGTTTGGCAAATTGATGAATAGCGATTTCGAGGCGAGAGAACATTTCATTGTAAGAGTAATCGCCTCGAATGTATTCGGTCAGGTATTTATATTCCAGTCCGTAGTAAATCAGGTCTTCTGCCGCGATACCCTCGTCGAGGAGAGCTTTCACCTCTTCGACCATACCATTTTCGAGGCGGGCTTTAAGGCGGTCCGAAATACGTTTACGACGCAGTTCCCGATCTATGTCTATACCTATTATATAACTTTCGAGCGGAGTATCCCTGCGTTTTTCCGGCGGCATGTTTTTGTAGTATTCCCCTATTTCTATGGCTCGGATAGCCCGTTTACAAGTATCCACGTCGGTTTTGTTATGTAGGGTTTTGTAGGTTTTGAGAATCTCTTCCAGTTCGGCAAGCGACTTCCCGGCCAACGATTCGCGCAGAGTTTTGTTTTCGGGGACGAGCGGCATGCAGTAGCCTTTCAGTACGGTTTCGATATACAATCCCGTTCCGCCGCATAGGAGAGGGGTGTTTCCCCTTCGACGTATCTCGTCGAAGGCGGTATTGAAGTCGCGCTGATATTCGTAGAGGTTGTATTTATAGCCCGGTTCGCATATATCTATCAAGTGGTACGGTATCTGTCGTCCCATTACCGTATATTCATTCAGGTCTTTTCCCGTACCTATATCCATGCGTCGGTATATCTGTCGGGAATCGGCGCTGATGATTTCGGTATGCAGAGCGTCGGCGAGCAGTACACCCAGAGCCGTTTTTCCCGATGCCGTAGGGCCTAATAAAGTGATGATGTCCATGAAGTTATATGCAAGATTCGGTTCCTGTTTGTTGCAAAGATACGTAAAAGGAGAAAGAAAATCTATCTTTTCACGAGGGAATGTCGACTGTTTGGGTTTATTGTTTGCAAATATATTGCATATTATTTCATAAAAATCCTATTATTGGATATTAAAAATGCGATATAGTAGAAATAAAAATGAAAAAAAATCCTGCGGAAAAAATCTTTTTGAAATGATATATATATGACTGAATAAAAAGCAGATAACATTTATCTTATTGGTCTGACAAAATGATACTGCTTGTGAAGAATGAAATAAAAAACGTAATATTGTTTTTTATTTTACTGTCTTTATTATAACTTTGCGAGCATTAAGACACCAAAAGTTTACCTAAAATATTACCCTTTCAAAGGTAATTGTGCCAAGTGCTATGAGAAAATATTTACAACTGTTAAGTCTTGTTGTTTTGCTTTTGTCTTCTTCTCAGGTAATGGCTCAAAAAGTAAGAGTCGTTACGGGGCACGTTTATGACCCGGGAAAAGAAGCATTGGTCGGTGTAACGGTAGCGGTAAAAGGTTCTACGTCGGGTGGAGCCATTACCGACGAAAACGGCCGTTATATGATTCTTGTCCCCAATGAAAGCGGGACGGTTATTGTTTTTTCTTCGATCGGTTTCGAGAAAAAAGAGGTAGCGGTCGGAGACAAAAAAGTCATAGATGTAACGATGACCGAGAAGAGTGCTTATCTCGACGAGGTGGTGGTAACCGGTTATCAGAATGTCAATCGGCGGGAATTGGCGAGTGCCGTTTCCCAGATAGAGATGGACGAAATAAAATTGTCCGATAAATTTTCCATCGATCAGATGTTGGCTGGTCAGGTTGCCGGTATGTCGGTAACGACGACCGGTGGCGGCCCGAGTGCCACGCCGAAAATCCGTATTCGAGGAACCTCTTCTTTATACGGGAATACGGCGCCTTTGTGGGTACTCGACGGGATTATTCTCGACGATAACAGTGTCAACTGGGACGCGAGCGGTAACCTCGATCCTTTGGCCGAAGATGCCCAGTACCTTGTCGGTAATGCGATTGCGGGGGTCAATCCCAATGACATCGAGAGTATTACCGTGCTGAAAGACGCTTCGGCAACAGCTATATACGGTGTGCAGGCAGCCAATGGCGTTATCGTCGTTACGACCAAGAAAGGACGTAACGGCCCTGCACAGGTTACTTACAATGGATCGGTCTCGATCAACCAACGGGAAAATTATCGTCGTCTTTATTTGATGGACGCCGGTGAGCGGGTGCAACTCTCGAAAGATTTGCTCGATTCGCGACTTTCTTATACCCGGAAAGATTTCAATCTCGGCTATGAGATGTTGAAGGCTCAGTATGATGCCAAGAAATTGACGCGATCGCAATTCGATGCGGCTGTAACCGAGATGATCGACCGTAATACCGATTGGTTCGATCTGCTTTTCCGCAATGCCGTAACGCAAAATCACACGCTCAGTCTTTCGGGCGGAAACGAAAGCACCACCTATTATTCCTCCGTCGGAGCCTCCATCTCTCAGGGTACGGCGCGGGAAGAGGTGTCTAAACGTTATACGGCGACTTTGAAAGTCAATTCGTGGATAAGCCCGAAAGTATATATCGGCTTCCAGTTGAATGGTTCCATTACCGATAATCAGGGATATCACAGCAGTTTCAATCCCGACTCCTATGCCCGGGAAACAGCACGTACCATACCTGCCTATAATGCCGATGGTTCGCTTTTCTTCTACCGTCCGTATGAATCTTTTTCAACAAGTAATATGGCCAATCAGACTTATGCTTTCAATGCTTTGCATGAGTCGCAGACCACAGGTAATTATGCCGACCTTGCCAGCTTGACCGGTTTGATGAATTTCGTGTGGAAAATTTACGACGGTTTGCGTTATGAAATGACCGGGTCGTATGTATATAATGCAACGAAAACGACGACATGGGCACAGGAAGATTCTTATTATGTAAATCAACTTCGCGGATATGTTTTTGATGAATTGGAGTTCGGTAGTTCTTTTTGGAACGAAAGCGTTATACCGCAAGGGGGTGTCTTGTCGAAGAGTGAGGCAACCAAAACGACTCTCGATATACGGAATACATTGAGTTATTCCAAAGATTTCAAAGGTCATTTGGTGAGCGCGTTGGCTACCTCTGAAATCCGCAGTGTGATTACCGATGGTTTTTCAGGTACACACTACGGTTGGATGCCCGAGCGCGGGCAGGTTATATCTCCCTCTTATACCGATGCCTATATTGTCGATTTGAAAAACGGCGCTTTCACCCCTGTGATAACAGACAACCGAGCCAATACGGTTTCTTGGATTTTCTCTGGTATTTATTCCTATAAAGATAAGTACACGTTGAATGCCAATGTGCGTATGGATGGCAGCAACCAGTTCGGCGAGAACCCTAAGTATCGTTTCCTGCCCATTTGGTCCGTAGCCGGTAAATATGCGTTGACCAACGAAGCCTTTATGAAACCTTATGAAGATTGGCTTTCCTATTTGGCTTTGCGCCTCTCTTATGGTATACAGGGAAATGTCGATAAAGGTACATCGCCCGATTTGGTGATGCAGATAGGTTCTATCGATTCCAATACAGGTATGGCTACATCGACCGTTGCTTATTGGCCGAATGAAGACTTGCGTTGGGAGAAAACAACGCAGTACAATGTCGGTTTGGACTTTTCTTTCCTGTTGGACCGTATCACGGCGACGGTCGATTTTTACAAGAAGGTGGGTACCGACATGATCGTCAATAAAACCATTTCGGCGGTAAATGGATATACCATTCGGAAGATCAATGGCGGTAATGTCAACAACAGCGGTGTGGAATTGGCGGTAAAATTTACGCCGTTACAGACAAAGGATATGCGTTTGGTTATCGGCTTTGTACACTCGTATAACAAAAACGAACTCATCAAGGCCAATGACGAGACGAACAACACGCGAGAAAATATGTTGTCGGGATCGGCTTTGATCGAGGGAGAGGCTTTGGGTACGATTTATTCTTATCCGTTTGCTGGTCTTGACCATGAAACGGGATTGCCGGTTTTTTATGATAAAAAAGGTAATACGTCGGCTACGTGGTTGAGTAAAACCTATAAAAATTACACCCTTTATGAAGATGAGATAGAACTTGTGAAGTCGGGAGTGGTTTCTCCTCCTCATACGGGAGGTATCAATCTCGAATACCGATGGAAAGAGTGGATTCTCCGCGGCTCGTTCACCTATTCGCTGGGAGCGGTCAATCGTTTGCCGTTTATCTACGGTGATTACGATTCGGTGTTTGACCCCGAGAAGAATGTAACACGGGAAATTCTGAATCGTTGGCGGGAACCCGGTGATGAATTGCATACCAATATACCGGCGCTTTACGACGACAATACCTATACCAATTTGGGGGTACGTCCTATGAGAGCCAATGTCGATCATATCTATGGCACGTCGATGTACGACTACTCGACGGCGCGGGTATGTTCTACCAACAATTTGCGTTTGCGCAGCTTGTCGCTCTCGTATATCTTCAACAAAAAGATGCTCAAGAAAATGCACTTGTCCAACTTCCAGATTTCGGCGCAAGCCAATAACCTCTTTATTATTGCCGATAAACGTTGGCACGGCTTCGACCCCGAGCAAGGTAGTTCTGCCAACTCGTCGATACCGCGTACCTATTCGCTTTCGGTAACGATCGGTTTTTAACCTGATATAAAAATGAAAATGACTACGATGATACGAAAAGTTGTTTATCCTATCCTTCTGGCTTTGTGTTTGAGTACAGGAGGTTGTAGCGATTTTCTCGAGCGGTCGGCTCAAAACTTGGTGATACCTACGACATGCGCCGATTACACCGAAATATTGCAAGGAGAAGGTTATTTTTATAATTTGGTGAAGATGGGTGTCTGGTTAAACCTGATGACCGACGACATGGAATTATATACGCCTCTACAAGATAATACCTTGCCGGTTACTTTGAATAAATACCGTTATGTCTATCAATGGCGCGACGAAATAGAAATCGAAGACGAATCGTTTGAAGATGAATTGTTCAACTATCTCTATTCCCAGATATTGGTGGCCAACACTTGTCTCGACGCTTTGAATAGGGGGTTGGAAGGTACGCCCGAAGAACAAGATATTTTGCGAGGACAGGCCTTATTTCACCGGGCATTTTCTTACTTGATGCTGGCCAATGTATATGCCGTACCCTACGATATGGCTACTCCCGAGACATTGTGCGTGCCGTTGAAGACCGACCCGACCCCTTCGTTGCAGCCCTACAATCGGGCCACCTTTGCCGAAGTATATGAGCAGATCGACAAGGATATAGTAGAGGGATTGAAAGTTTTGAAGGGTAAAGATACCGGTAATTATTACTATATCGGCTACGATGCCATGCTCTTTGTCGCCATGCGCAAGGCTCTTTATACCAATGATTTCGATGCGGCTATCGAGTATGGAAAAGAAATTTTGGCTTCTAATGACAAGCTCTTTGACATCACAGACCGTACACAATCGGTGGCTCCGGGGGAAATCTCTGGTTCGGCTGATTATGATAATTTCATGCAGCCTGCCAATCCGGAATTGATGTATTGCTTCGCAGGTTCTACATCGACAATATCTACTCTTATTTCCATATCGAATTCTGGGGAACAAACGTTTACTTTATCTCGTACTATTGACAATAACCTAATAGGTCTGTATGACTACGATACGACGACCTGCATCGGGGATCACCGGTTGGCCTATTGGTATATACCTCCACGGAAAGGCAAAGATCAATATTATAATGCGGGAAATTATAATGCCTTGAAGTTTAATTCCTATGATAATCTCTATATGAGAGCGGCATTCCGATCGGCCGAGGCATACGTTACGTTGGCCGAAGCGTATGCGCGGAAAGAGAGTCCCGATTACGATACAGCGCTCGATTATGCCAATCGTCTGCGCAAATACCGATTGGACGCACAGGCTTATCGGGAATTGACGCCGTCCGATTTTAGGGGAGGAGAGGAAATCGTGCAATTTATTTGGGACGAGCGCCGTCGCGAACTCTGTTTCGAGGAGTTGCACCGGTTTATCGATCTTCGCCGCACGACAAGAACGGAGATTGTACACCCATACGGTAAAGCCGGTTATTACAAATTGGAGAAGGATGATGCGGCCTATACGCTGAATTTCCCGATCGCCGAACGGAGAATCAATCCGCAGAATGTAAACTCCCGTCCGGTACGCTCTATGATTTCTTATTGATGGAATAAACCCGAATTACAAACCTTTTAATTTAAAGTGAATTATGAAAAAAACTTTGATGTTTGCAAGCTGTTTGTTGGCAGCAGTGGCGTTTACCGCTTGTAGCGACGACGACAATAATAACGACGGTGGCAACGGTAATGATATTACTAACCAGACTCCCGATGAAGCTATTGATGCCTTCAATACCAAGTACGACTTGAATGCTACGCTCGATGTCGATACGGCGACTTTCTGCTATGCTTCACCCGATGGTCGTATGTTTAAATGGGATACCGACATTGTTACAGAAGACGGTGATTCCGTTCCCGATTTCTACGGACAGTATTTTGTGGCGGCCGATAACGAGTATGTGGGTAAAGTTCTCAATTTCCTCGAAACCGAAGTATTCCCTGTATTCGGTAATGATTTTATTGCAAAATATATGCCTCGCACCATCTATTTTGCCAGCGAAGTACAATATAATCCTTATTATACCAATCGCGGTATGGGATTGGTAAGTCATTCGAAAGATATACATTATGCTTTTGAAGGAGGAACTTGTTGTCCCGAATTTATCATGTTCTCGCACTGCTGCGCTGATTTCGACACGATGGATAAGACCTATCTGAAACGTCTTTATACTTCATTGGTTGTGGAATACGTTTTCTCCAATATCGCCAATTCGCAGTTGGAAGAACCGACCGAATTCAATCAATACAGTATCGACTACACGGTGGGTGTAGACTTAGGAGGTCTGATTTTCTCTGTGAATGCAAACAGCGATGGTTATTATAGTTCGACGGCCGATGATTTCGAAGAAGGATGGGTGAATTATGGATTGTATTGGAATTCGTTTGACGAAATCGTAAACGGCGAAAATCTGTGGCATGTGCCGACTATTTGGTATCAGAGCGAATTGCGTCCCGGCCGAGTAGGAGTTTGTGAGCTGAATCTTTTTAGCAGCGAACAAGTTGCGGAAGTTGGTTATCCTACGGCTTATTATGCCAATTATTTCCGTCCTTCATTGGCACAGGTTATGGGTGATTATGTAGCCTTTATCGTAACGACAACGGCTGCCGAGAAAGAAGCCTATTATGCCGAAGTAGAAGCATCTCTTTCTCTGGAAGAAAATGGTTTCTTTGCATTTCCACCGGCCGAGGATTACTTGAATGGTAGTGGAAAAACCAAAGAAGATGTGCTTCCCGACATCAAGGCCCGTGTAGAACTCTGCAAAGAATATTTTGCACAATATGGCGTTACACTGGCCGATAAACAATAATAAACTGTAAATGTAGCAATCCTTACACACTCCTTTCAGGGTGTGTAAGGATTGTTGCGATAATAAACAATAAAACTATGAAATTGAAAAATTTAACCGCAATCGCCTTAACAGGTATGGTGTGCTTGTCGGCTTGTACGCCCCAGTACACGGTAGAAGGAAAATGGGCAGATGGCGCCGGAAAAACGGTGTATCTGCAAAAGAAAGTGAATGATGAGACTCCGGTCATTGACTCGGTCGTTGTAGCTGCCGATGGTTCGTTCTCGTTTACCCTTCCTGCCGGAGTAGATGTGTATGAACTCAATGCTGCAAAAGAAGCGAAAAAGGAAATTCTTGTTTCGGAAATTCCTGTTGTCGTAACGATAGCCACAGAACTTCGTACAGCAAAGGACAGTTCGACCTATGAAACCCTTTCGATCGAAGCCGTAGGTGATGAACAGAAAGTGTATGAGCAAGGTACGCAGATGATTATGACCGCTTCTTTCATGCAACTGGGGCGTATGTTTGCCTTATCGAACATCTTACAGGGAAAAGATACGACGATGACTCTGGATTCGGCCGTCGTATTCTTCGATATGATGGATGCCAGAATGAATGAAAGTATCTATAATTTCGTGGACTCTGCCAAAAATAATTATGGTGTTGCCTATTTTATCAAGGATTATATGATAAGAAGCATGCCTTTCGATACCGTACAGGTTGCATACGATGCTCTGACCGACCGTGTGAAACAATCGGCTCCCGGTCTGGAATTGAAAAATGCGGTAGAGGCATTGGCGGCTGTTTCGATAGGCGGTACGGCTCCCGACATTACGTTGATGACTCCCGACAGTACCGAGCTTTCGTTGTCGAGCTTGCGCGGACACTATGTATTGCTCGACTTCTGGGCTTCGTGGTGTGGTCCTTGCTTGCGTGAAGTTCCCAACGTAAAAGCCATTTACGAGAAGTACCATGACAAGGGCTTCGAGATATTCGGTGTTTCGCTCGACGAGACAGCCGGTCCGTGGAAAGCTGCCATTAAGAAAAACGATATGAACTGGCACCATGTATCGTCGCTCAAAGGTTGGGAATGTCCTGTTGCCAAACAATACAATGTTACCGGTATTCCTCGTATGTATATCATCGATCCCGAAGGAAAAATCATTGCTCAGGATTTGAGAGGTGAGGAGTTGGCAAACTTTGTTGCCGGACTTTACGAATAAAATTTACGTATTTCATAAGGGAAGCCCCGTATCGGCTATATGCCGGTACGGGGCTGTTTTTTCGTATCATTCAGAGGGGTGTAACCACGAAGAATCCCATTTCCAAAGTAAATGTCATTCTGAACGTAGCGTAAGCGTAGTGAAGAATCTCCGCCTAAATGCTCAAAAGCATGAGATCTCTCACATGCGTTCGAGATGACATAGAGATTCCTTGTCGGGCTATCGCCCTCGGAAACGATGTCATTCTGACGACTGCAAGGAGGAAGAATCTCTTCTGATAAAGGGTAGGAGATTCCTCACACCGCCTGTGCGGGTTCGGGATAACAGAGAGAGATTCCTCGCATACGCTCGGAATGACAAAAGGGTTGTCTTGCTGAAAGATTTTTACCTTAAAAAAAACCGGGCGAGCAAAATTGCTCACCCGGGAAATAACCAAATAACAGCCACATCAAACAACGTCCAATACAGCCTAATGCCGGAAAGTTTAATACACAGCCACTTTATAGGACTTACGCACTCCGGACGAAACAATATCGACGATATACACGCCCTCTTTATCGACAAGAGCCGTATATTGTTCTCCCTCACCCACAGCATCGAGACGGCAAGTACCCGAGGTATCGAACATGCGTATGCGTTCGCCGCCTTCAAGCCCCTTGACATAAAGCGTACGTTCATAAACATAGACCTGCACCGTACTTTCCAGCACCTCATTGTGGCGGAAAGTCAGCGAGAATCGGCCGAACTCATCGCCCGCTCCGTCGGAAGCAAACGTATAGGCCAACTCCTTCAAATCGGTAATCTGCCCTGTCGCATTATCGGTAAGGAGTATGACATCGTAATCTTCGGCAATCGTCCCGTCGGGCAAATCGATTGTATACATACCGCTGTCGGCCACATACACACCTATCGGAGTAAGGGCTGTTTCATCGACCGCAGCAGCCAGCGAAAAACGAGTTCCCGTCGACGGGTTGGCAATATATATCTGCGGCACATCGCTGTTCATACTCATAAACTTGATACCGTCGCGTCCTATCTCATAGGCCAACGCCCCTGCCGATGACTCCTGTGTTCTCAAAGCGACTTCGTCGCTCCCTGTCTCTCCCGAAATACGCAACGCCAAATTCTGTCGGGAAGAGGCATAGGCATTAACTTCCGGTACTCTCGGTTGCGGGAAAATCAATTCCTCTACCGACCCGTTGCCGATAACAGCCGTCTGGGTAAAGAAGCCGTCGCCCATGCTACCGGTTCCGCCCTCCCATGACTCGGCCGTGTTATAGGTCTGCCCGTCATACGAGTAAAGGAGATGCGGCAGATCTATACCGTTCAAATCATAAGAAGCGACCAGATAAGGAATTCCGAAGAGATTCCAGCCCATGTTTTCCTTATGGGTGAAACGGGGCGACCCGTCTTCCTCGACCTCGGTAAGATTGTACTGGGTAAGCGATACGGCCTTATCGGTGTTGTTCTCGGTATAGACGGCCGTTCCGCGCCCCGTAAACCGGTAGGTTCCCGCCTCGGACAGACGAAGCCCGAAACCTTCTCCGGCAGCAAAAGAGTCTTTTACTTTCCAGAAAAGAGAATTAGACTCGGCATATCTCGTCAATGACTCGGCCCTACCCCGACCGTCGTAATAAGCGGTCGTATCGTCCTCGGCTAAAGATCGGGGAGCATAGGTCGTTCCCTCATACGCCACCCGCTCGATGCCGGCACGTTGCAGGGTATACGGTACGGCGGCCAGTTGCCACCCGGCGTTATCGTATTTCCGCTCTACGGCTACATAGTCGAGGCTTACGGCATTGCCATTGGCATAGAGCGAAGTACCCTCTTTGAGCAAGAGGTATCCGGGAGCGAAGGTCGATGACAGACCGGACAATTCGAGATTCCCACCATGTACATACACGACCGATCCTCCTGCCGGAGCTTGCGTAGCCTTATACCTGTCCTCGATATTCCACGTCTCGAAGCAACCGTAATCGACCTGATCTGCAAACAAGCGGGCGTTGCCCATGACATCGCGGTCGGTATCGTAGTCGATATATTGCGCGAAAGTATTAGGGACAAACGAGTTGGCCTCCCCTTTATCGATAGCCGCACTCATCTCTTTGAGTTGATACGAGAGTGGGCCTTCGAGATAAGGATTATAGGGATCGTCGTCGTTTTTCAGAGCCTCATCTTCATAAAGCGTATCATCGAGCATACGGTTTTTCGTGGCAATGGTATTGAACATCTTTCCTTCGTTTATAGAGACAACTGGCGTCGTTCCTTCGGGGGCATCGACGGTAAGATTCACCAGCGTACCGCCGTCGTTCTTCACGACGGCAGCACCCTCCCCGGGCGTATTGCCCTCGATAAGCATGTTGTAGAGCAATCCGCCCGTGTTCTCAACCACCGGAACATTCCCGCCGGTAACCATCATGCCGTGAACATAGTTGTTGCGCAACGCCATTTTGTTGGAGACACGCACGGCAGCCGTCGTTTTCTCCGTAGCCGAAACGATTTCAAAACCATCGAGCAATACGACGTTCTCGAAATCCTCCTCACTGTTATAAGACACTCCTTCTATCTCTGTGGGAATCGTCGTCGACGCCAATAGTCCGGGACGGTCGGCAGCAATCTTATCGACCGTAACAACCGGCTCCACTCCCGAAGCGGTAACCGTATCGGTATAGCTCGACTGCACGCTGCCATACAGCGACACACCGTTGCGCATCGTAACCGACTCGCCCGTGCGACCGCCCTTGACAAATACGGTCGCATCGCCGCCATCTTTACGGGTGGCGACATACACGGCGCACAAATCGACCGCTTCCTGCAAACGTCCCTGACCGAAAGCCTTTTCCCATGTCGTACCGTCGCCGTCGAGGGTCTTGCCCGGCTGCACATAGAGTACCGGGTAGAGCCGCTGATTATTTTCATACGCGCCCCGGTCAATGTTCTCGTCATAGACACGGAGGTCGCTCAACGTTATATCGTAGCCCGACGATTGCCCGTCGGCAACCCCCAGAGCTGCCCGATAGCTTGCCGAGTCGCCCTTGTTGAGGAGAACGGCCGAAGCCCCGATGTCGAAACTCCGCACGGCTAAATCGTCGGCGTAGGGATTCTCGAAGTTCGGTCCCCTGATGACATCGTCGTTCTGCGGCACGAGGTCGTCGTTGTTGTATTCGGGCAAGGCAAGAGTCGTTGCAGCCAGATTCTGCACGGCATTGTACCGGATATTTTCGGAATTGATAATATCACAACCCGTAGCCGGAGTTCCGCCCAACTGGGAACCGCTGATATTTTCAGAACCGTTCTTGTCGATTCCCGTACCGCCGTTGCGCCAGAGTACCGAGTTATATAGTTTCGACGAATAAGCACTCTCTCCATATATGCTGTCCGAAAGCACGGGCACACCCGTATTCATCGCAAAGGTCGCATTGAATACTTCGGTATCGACGGCATCGAGCGGAACGCCCTTGTTGGAATGGAAGAGCGTATTGTATATGAGCGACCGGCCGCCGCGACCGGCGATTTTCACCACCGGCAAAGATACGGCCGTACCGTCGTTTCCTCTGAATTCGCAACCGCTCAACGTCAGCTTGGTTATGTTTTTATCGTCGGTTCCGGCTTTGGTCTCATAGCGGAAAGCTGTTCCGTAGGGATTTTCAAAAGTGATATTCTCTATCGTAACCGGTATAACCGGCTTGGCCGACTCTTCGCCCGTATCGTCATTTTCCCGGTTGGCCGCATCTTCTATATTGAAAAGGGTCTTGACACCCGAATTTATGGTCGTAACGATGGTCTTATAGGCTTCGCCCCGGTAGATAGAACTCTCGACGGGAATAGGCTGCCGCTGGTTATCGTCGTTATAACCGCCGGCGATGCGTATCGATCCGATATTTTTTGTACCGGTAGATTTATCATCTCCCGAACCGTACCGCGTATCGATGACGAAACCGCCGTTCTTATTGACGGTATAAATCGGCGCGTATTCGCCCTCGGTCATGAAAATAACCTTGTCTTTCCCGTTACGGTTGAGAGGGAGCCGTTCGATGGCCCGTTGCAGGTTGCTGGTGGCGGTAGCCCATGACGAGCCGTCATTGGTACTGCCGGGCATCTCCTCGGCGCAAACATATAGTGTATCGGCATCGGTATTGAGCAAGGTATGTTCATACTCGTAGACACCTATGTCGATGTAAGTATTCTGTCCCGATTCACCTTTCGACTTGTTGAGGTCGAGGCTCACGCGATGCAGTTCCCGCCCCGCAGCCGTCTTCATGTAGGTATCGCCCACTCCCGGCAGCAACTTTCCGTACACGGTAATATTTCCCAACGCGATGTAATGCGACAAAGCGAAATAGAGGCCGCCTCTTTTTTTGTCTTCGTCCGAAGGCGATGCCCACAACCAAGAATCGGAAGTTTCATCATACGTCTGCACAGCCCAACCCCAACCGGCATCGACCATCGGATTGATACGGCTCAGCGACCAGTCGGCCGATTGCTGGTAACCCGCAACGCCCGCCCGGATCGAAGGATTAGAGAAGTTTGGCCCGTAAAGCGACCTATTTTCGGAAGTCAGGTTTACATTATTGTTTTTGAAGTTTGGAATAATGCCTACTGCCGATGCGTCTTTGTTTCCCTCGCCCATCACGGCGATTTTGTCCCACCCCTCTTCATAAGCACAGAAGTACAGTATGTCCGGAGCATCGGCAGTAGACGGGTCGCCGCAAGGCGATCCGTCGGTATTCCATTTATTGATGGTATAACAACCAGAGGCCGATTCATTACCCCAAAAAGCGGTATTGAAGACAAGATTAGAAGAAAGGTTGATGGCCTCCATTCCGATTGCGGACTTATTCAAAGAGTAGATACACGGATACTCGGCAGCCTTGTTACGCACCAGATTGCAGTTCACCACCCAGATACGGGAATTGCTCTCGTTGAAAATCGCACCGCCCTTGCCGGCTGCTTCGTTATTGGCATAGAGCGAGTTGACCGAATAGACGGCCCCATCGACATAGAGCGCACCACCCGAACCGGCATACTCCCCTCCCTCGTCCGAGGCAGAGGAAGCAACCGCCTCATTGGCCGATATCTGCGAACTGAATATCGAACAGATACCCGTATTGTAGATAGCACCGCCCTGCACGCCGCTGTTGCCATAGATGAGACTGCGACGTATCGTGAGCGGGATATAACGTTTCGTACCGCCGGCACCGCCGTTATCGGTTCCGTCCACACACACAGCACCTCCCTTGTAGTAGTTGTCACGATATGCATCATCGCCGGGCACCAAGTCGGCGGCATACCCGCCCGTAACGGTTATTCCGTCGAGAATGATGGGTTGCCCCGATTTCGTTCCCGAATTCCCGACAGAAACAAGCTCGGGCAACGTACCGACTTTGTTCTCATCGGCACAAGCATAAATGACGTGGTACACACCGTGGGCATTGATTTCGCTATT